>Ga0114916_1000316_pt1 | contig 34298 bp, 30 predicted proteins | sample MalvirAntarct_66_FD_83501 | JGI IMG/M metagenome (GOLD analysis project Ga0114916, IMG submission 83501) | Marine viral communities from the Global Malaspina Expedition - Malaspina viral metaG Antarct_66 | ecosystem: Environmental > Aquatic > Marine > Oceanic | place: West Anvers Island... | reverse complement strand
GTCCAAGAACGTCCGCGATGGCATCGACCGCATCGAGGACGCCCTCAACGACCGCTACTGGGCCGACGTCATCCGCGGCGACTCTCAGCACGGTCACTCGATCTTCGACCGCCTCGAGCAGGGCATTCGCAAGCTCGAGGACGGCCTGAGGAGGGACAGCGGACGGATCGGGGCCTCGGGGGTCTCCTCGGTCGAGGAAGCCCTCCGACTGATGGGCCGAGCGGAGTGGGTCCTCATCAGTGTCACCCAGGTGGACGCGGAGGGGCTGCTCGACACGGTCAGCGCTCGCTCGGTGCGGCAGGTGGAGCGCGAGCTCGACCGGGCACAGGACGCCTTCGCCGACGGCGTCGCCGCCGAGGCCGCGGGTGACTACGAGGAAGCCTCGAAGTCCTACGGCAGCGCCTGGAGGAGCATGGTGAACGCGTTCCGCCACGCCTCGAGGTAGGCGCGAGGGCAGTTCAGTGCTGTGAGTATGGGAGGCCGGTCGCGAGACCGGCCTTCCCCGTATTCGTTGCGGTACGCCCTCCCGCGCACGCCATAGGGATGCCTGCTCGCCAGCGCGTCGTCTGCCCGAACTCCGCATAGCCGAGCCTCGTGGGACAACCTCGTGGCGCACGCCTCGTTGCCAATCCCTCGTTGCCAGTTCCTCATTGACAAGTCAGCACTTCCTCAAGAAACTAAACCACATGGTTCAGTATTCGACGGACCTCGACCGCACCATGGCCGCCGTCGCGGATCCCACCCGACGGGAGATCCTCGAACGGCTCGCCGAGGGGCCGGCCTCCGTGTCCGAACTCGCTGAGCCGTTCGAGATGTCGCTTCCGGGCGTGATGAAGCACGTCCGGATCCTCGAAGGGGTGGGACTCGTGGAGACGCACAAGAACGGACGCGTCCGTGAGTGTCGCCTCGGCCCGGCGCGGCTGGACAACGTCCAGCGCTGGATCGAGGACTACCGGCAGCAGTGGGAGCGGCGGCTCGACCGGCTGGAGGTCTTCCTGCGCAAGCAGCAGGAGGAGGCCGCCGGCGGCACGGTCGACTGAACATAAGTGTTGTCGATGCCGTGCAAGCGCGGCGTCTGTAAGTAGGGATGACAGTGGCAGAGGAAGCACAGCAGCAACTCGCGTTCGAGGCGCGCGTGGAGCGCCTCATCGACGCGCCCGCAGCGGCCGTCTTCGACGCGTTCACCTCGGAGGCCGCGCAGGCCGAGTGGTTTGCCGGGCCAGAGGACACGCTGGTCACGCTCCTGGTCGATGCGCGCGTCGGCGGCAAATGGATCTGCGAGTTCGACCACGACGGGGAGCGGTACGCCTGGGAAGGCACCTTCACCGAGGTTGACCGGCCTCACCGCTTCGTCATCGACACGGTGACGGTGTGGCCCGGAGGCGAGACGTTCCCATCGAGGTTTGTCGTGACGTGCGAGGCGCGCGGCGCGCAGACCTTCGTCGCGGTCAGCGAGTTCCACGAGAGCAAGCGACGCAGGGACGAGGCCATGGGCGGCGTCCCGGGCATGGTCGACATCATCCAGCGCATTGTTGAACACGAAACGGCAACCCGATGAACGCTGTCATGGACGATCCGGGCTCACCCGGCCCGGCACTGGCCACCCGACGCGAATGGATCGGCCTCGCCGTCCTCGCGCTCGCGTGCATGCTCTACTCGATGGACCTCACGGTGCTGCACCTCGCCGTGCCGCACCTGAGCGCGGACCTCAAGCCGAGCAGCACGGAGTTGCTCTGGATCGTCGACATCTACGGCTTCATGATTGCCGGCTCGCTCATCACCATGGGCGCGCTCGGCGACCGCATCGGGCGCCGCCGCCTCCTGATGATCGGCGCGACGGCATTCGGGGCGACCTCGATCCTCGCGGCGTTCGCGACGAACCCGGCGCAGCTCATCGCCGCGAGGGCGCTCCTCGGCCTCGCCGGGGCGACCCTCGCGCCGTCGACGCTGTCGCTGATCAGCAACATGTTCCCCGAGCCCGGCCAGCGCACGAGGGCGATCGGCGTGTGGATGTCCTCGTTCGCCCTCGGCGGGGCGATCGGGCCGCTTGTCGGTGGCGCGCTCCTCGAGCACTTCTGGTGGGGCTCGGTATTCCTGCTGGCGGTGCCAGTGATGGGGGCGCTACTCGTGCTCGGACCGATCCTGCTGCCCGAGTTCAAGGACCCGGACGCGGGCCGCATCGACCCGTGGAGCAGCGTGCTCTCACTCGGCACGATCCTGCCGGTCATCTACGGACTGAAGCAGCTGGCATCCCACGGCGTGGAGGCCACGGCCGTCGGCGCGATCGCCCTCGGGCTGGTCGTCGGCGCGATCTTCGTCCGCCGCCAGGTGACGAGCACCAGTCCGATGATCGACCTCGCGCTGTTCCGGATCCCGGCGTTCAGCGCGTCGTTGGGCGCGTACATGGTGAGCGGGCTCGTGTTCTTCGGGGTGTTCCTCTTCTCCGCGCAGTACCTGCAGCTCGTCCTCGGGCTCTCGCCGCTGCAAGCAGGGGCATGGTCGATCCCGCCGACGATCGTGTTCATGTTCGTCTCGATGGTGCTCACCCCGATGATCACCGCGCGCTTCCGCCCCGCGCTCGTGATGAGCGTCGGGCTGATGTTCGCCGTCGTCGGCTTCGCGATGATCACGAGGATCGGCACTGACTCCCTCGCCCTCGTGATCGTGGGGCAGGCCGTGATGATGGTCGGCATCGCCCCGGCGTTCACGCTGCTGACCGCCTTCGTGATCGGCAGCGCACCGCCCGAGCGTGCCGGCGCTGCTTCCGCTATCTCCGAGACCGGGGCCGAGTTGGGCGGCGCCCTCGGTATCGCCCTCCTCGGCAGCCTGGGCACCGCGGTCTACCGCAGCCAGATCGAGTCGACGATCCCTGCCGAGGTGCCCGCCGAGGCGTCCGAGGCAGCCCGCGACACCCTCGGCGCGGCAGTCGCAGCGAGCGGTGGCCTCCCGGTCGACCTCGGCGAGGCGCTCCGCAACGTGGCGAGCATCGCGTTCGTGGACGGCTTCCAGGTCGTGGCAGTGTTCAGCGCCGTGGTGCTGCTCATCGTCGCTGTCGTCATCGGCATCGTGCTGCGCGACGTCGAGGTAGGCGGCGGCATGTCCGGCCACGACGAGCCGACGTTCGAGAACCCCTCGGCAGTCGAGGTCGCAGAGGCGATGGATCCGCCTCCGTCTCCGCTCCCCGAGGCCGTCAGCTAGGCGCCCTCGATAAGTTCACTCTGTGAGCCTCCTCCCGTTCGGGAGGGGGCTTCGTTGTGTCGTGGCTATCACGGCTTCCACGCGCCCATCCGGTACGCTGGCACACAGGAGCACCCACCGTGACAGCCATCATCAAAGCAACGGCGCTGACCCGCCGCTACGGCGACTTCGCCGCCGTCGACGGACTCGACTTCGAGGTCGCCGAGGGCGAGTTCTTCGGGCTGCTCGGACCGAACGGCGCCGGGAAGACCTCGACGATCAAGATGATCGCCTGCGTGCAGGACGTGACCGACGGCCTGCTCACGGTCGACGGCCTCGACGTGCGCACGAACGACCGCGCGGTGAAGTCGCTCGTCGGCGTGGTCCCGCAGGACGACAACCTCGACGAGGACCTGACGGTGCGTCGCAACCTCGAGGTGTACGCGCGCTACTTCGGCGTCCCGGGTGCGGTGGCGCGCCAGCGCATCGACGAGGGCCTCTCGCTGATGCAGCTCGACGAGAAGGCGAACGAGTCGATCAAGGCGCTCTCGGGTGGCATGAAGCGCCGCCTCGTGATCGCTCGCGCGCTGGTCAACGAGCCGCGCGTGCTCATCCTCGACGAGCCGACGACCGGACTCGACCCGCAGGCGCGCCACCTCGTGTGGCGGAAGCTGCGCCTGCTCCGCGAGCGCGGCGTCACGATCCTGCTCACCACGCACTACATGGACGAGGCCGAGCAGCTCTGCGACCGCCTGATCATCATGGACAACGGCAAGGCGCTCTCCGAGGGCCGGCCGCGCGACCTCATCGCACAGCACGCTGGCCGCGAGGTCCTCGAACTGCACCTTCCGCCGGAGGAGATCGCGCGCGTGGTCGAGCGCCTGACGCCGATGCTCGGCGAGTCCGGCCGCATCGAGCAGGTCGAGGACGTCGCCTACGCCTACGGCATCGACGAGTCGCACTACCGGATGGTGGAGGGGATGGCTTCCGACCCGTACCGGGTGATCTTCCGTCGCGCCAACCTCGAGGATGTCTTCCTCACGCTGACCGGGAGAGGGCTCGTCGAGTGAGCGCGAGCACCGCCTCCCGAGCCGGCACGAAGCCCGGCCAGAAGCGCGGCCCCTCGGGCGGCGTCGTGCCGTGGCTCGGCATTGCGATCCCGGGGCGCCAGTTCATCCCGGTCTGGCAGCGCGACCGCGACGTCTTCCTCCGCCTCTGGAAGGCGGAGATCGCTGCGCCCACCATCGAGCCGATCGTCACGCTGCTCGGGCTCGGTCTCGGCCTCGGCGCGTACGTCGAACTCGGCGGGGACAGCGACTACGTGCAGTTCCTCGCGCCGGGGATGCTCATGGTCTTCCCGATGTTTGGCGCGATGTTCGAGGCGCTCTTCGGCTCGTACTTCCGCATGGACCAGCACGGCACCTACGCCGCGATCCAGGCCACCCCCGTGCGGCCCGAGGAGATCGTCCTCGGTGACATCACATGGGCCGCAAGCCGCATGGCGCTGAACACGGGACTCGTCCTGCTCCTGCTACTCGCGATGACGCCCTGGCTCGGGTTCATCGAGTCGCCGCTCGTGATCCTTACGCTGCCGATCTCGTTCCTCACGGGCCTGCTCATCGCCGGCATCTCGATCGCGTTCACGAGCATCGCGAGGTCGATCAGCCAGCTCTCGTACTTCTTCAGCATCTACGTGCTGCCGATGTTCTGGCTGAGCGGCGCGTTCTTCCCGACAGACGACCTACCGAGGTGGGCGGACATCGCGGCCAACCTGTTCCCGCTCTTCCACGCCGTCTCGCTGAGTCGCGCGCTCACGACGGGCGACCTGGAGTGGAGCCTCCTCGGAAACGTCGCGTTCCTGCTGGCCGGCCTGCTGCCCTCGCTCTGGCTCGGCATCTGGGCCATGCGCCGCCGCATCGTGCGCGGCTAGCGCACCCGCCGAGGGCGATCGGTCCCGGCCGAGGGCTACCGCGCGCGCTGCCGCTCTCGGTAGGCGCGGGCCTTCGCGCGTGCGCCACAACCGCCCATGCTGCACCAGACGCGCGACCCGTTCTTGGAGCGGTCGTAGAACAGCCAGTGGCAGTCGTCGTTTCGGCAGAGGCGCAGCCGCGGCCATGCGCCGCTGACCGCGAGTCGCTGCGCCGCGAGCATCGCCGTCGCAGCCACGCCCACCGGGCCGCCCTCGGCGGGCTCTGTCGCGACACCGCTCCCCACGCCGAGGCGGAGCCGGACAGGCAGTGCTCGGATCAGCCCACCGAGGGCCTCCGGCGGCTCGCCGTCGAGCATCATCGCCATGAACCCATCGCGCAGGTCACGCGCGATCGTGACGCTCTCCGGCGTTGCCGGACATTGCGAGGCGAGTTCGCGGATGTGCTTCGCGGCCGCAGCGGCGGCGGGAGCGGCGCAATCGTGCGCGCCCTGCGCCGGATACGGGCCAGTCGCCCATGCCTCGAACAGCTCGGGCTGATCGGGGATGAACCAGTCGGCATCGTCTACGTCGTGACTCGTGAGGAAGGCCTCGAGGAGGGCCAGGTCGAACTCGTCCATGGACTAAGGCTACCGGAATCACCAGTAAAAGGCCATTGACCGGTAACTGTTTCTCTGGCTACTGTGTCACCAGCAAAACCCTAATGACAGGTGACGATGGGCTGACAGGCGAAGGAGCATCTGATGCACGAACTGTGGAGCGTCCGAGAGCGCGAGCGCCGACTGAGGCAACGCCGACGAGAGCCCGAGGTCACCGCCGGTACGATCTGGCGACGGATCGTGCGAAGGGTGCAGCGATGACCGACTCAACCGCGAACGAAATCGACGAGCTCGACGAAGTACTTGCCGCCGGCGACGCGCGCTGGACGCGCCACGTCCAACTGCTCGACTGGCAACCGGACTACCGCATCCGCGGTCCCGAGGATCCCTTCACCCCGACGCAGGAGTACGCGCACCAGGGCCACTGGCTCGAGGTCGCACTCGCTGGTCTGCGGGCCCGCCTCGATGGGACGGAACGGCCTCCGAGGATCACGGACTTCGACGCACAGAACGCGGCGTGGGCGGAGGCGGACGCCGCCCGAACGCTCGAGGACGCGAAGGAGTACGCCACGGTCATGCGTGCCGCCTACCTCGACGCGGCGGTCGGGCCGGCGCGCACCGATGAGCGCGTGCTCACGGGGCTGCGCTTCATGCTCGTGGACCACTTCGACACGCACTTCGGCTACATGGTGAAGGGCATGCTCGAGCACGAGTCGATGCAGTGGGAGCGGATGACCGCCGCGCTCGACTCGCACAGCCGAGGCAAGCTCCACCAGGGCGACGACGGCGTGCCGTGGGACGCCACCGACATCTACTCGCACCTCTATCGCTGGATGTGGGTGCAGTTCCCGCGCGTGGAGGCGTTCCTCGCCACCGGGGAGGTGCCCGAACTCGACGCGACCGTCGATGAGCTCAACGGGCTCTGGCGCGCCGAGGACAAGGACGCGAAGTTCGAGGCCGCGCGCCGCCGCGCCTATCGCACGCGCGACCGCTTCAGGCAGATGATCGGCGAGGTCCCGATCGAGAAGTGGACGCCTCGCCTCGTGGGGTTGTGCGCGGGCAACTCATTCGGCCACTACCAGGAGCACCTCGGATGGATCATTCGCGACGCCTGATAGGCATGTCGGGAGTGGCCGAGCGCTAGGGGAAGATCCCTCGCAGCTCGGTCGCCTCGACGACGCGCTCGATGCCAATCCAGTTCGCCGCGTCCCGCAGCGTCGACCCGTCCCTCGCTGCGCTCTGCCGGGCCGCGACGGTCTGGTACCCGGCGGAGATCAGCCGTCGTAGCTCCTCGTTTACCCGTTCTTCGCTCCAGCGGACGTACTGGCGGGCCTGCACCCACTCGAAGTACGAGACGGTGACCCCGCCGGCGTTCGCGATGATGTCCGGGATCACGGTGATCCCGCGCTCGGCGAAGATCGCGTCGGCGGCCTCGGTGGTGGGGCCGTTTGCCCCTTCGAGGACGACCGATGCCTTCACCCGGCCCGCGTTCGCCTCGGTCAGCACGTGCTCGACGGCGGCCGGCACGATGATGTCGACTTCGGCGGTCAGTACGTCGTCGAGGTCGACGTACTCGCAGCGGCCCTCGTGCTCCTCGTTCCACTGAGCGATCGTGACGCCCTGGGCGGCGCAGTTCGCCGCGGCGACGGCATCGATGCCATTCGGGCGATAGAGCGCCGTGTCCTTGTCCGAGATGTGGGTGATGATCGCGCCCTCCATCTGGAGCAACTTCGCGACGACGCCGCCCACGTTGCCGAAGCCCTGCACGGCGACCTTGCGCCCCTGGATGCCTCCGGAGTCGCGCAGGTACTCCTGCAGCACGTACACCAGCCCGCGCCCCGTGGCCTCCAGCCGGCCAGCGGACCCGCCGAGGGCGACCGGCTTCCCCGTCACCACGCCCGGGACGGTGTAGCCGCGGGACATGGAGTAGGTGTCCATCATCCAGGCCATCACCTGCGCGTTCGTCCCCATGTCCGGCGCCGGGATGTCCGAGTCAGGGCCGATGATGGGGACGAGTTCGGTCGTGAAGCGGCGCGTGAGGTTCTCGAGTTCGTTGAGGCTCATCTTCGTCGGGTCGACGATGACGCCGCCCTTCGCCCCACCGAACGGCACGTTCACCACCGCACACTTCCACGTCATGAGCATGGCGAGCGCCTTCACCTCGTCCAGGCTCACCATCGGCGCGTAGCGGATGCCGCCCTTGGCGGGCCCGCGGGCGATGTTGTGGTGGACGCGATAGCCCTCGTAGATGTCGAAGGTGCCGTCGTCCCGCTCGACGGGGAACTGGGTCTGGAGGACTCGCTTGAAGGCGGTCATCGTCTCGCGGTGATCGTCGGAGAGCCCGATCTGATCGGCTGCGTGGTTGAACTGCGACAGCACCGTGTCGAGCATCGAATCGCCCATGGACGCCCTCATCCCTCGCGCACGCCCTCATGATCCTGTTTGCCGACCGGGCGCTGCTCCCATCCTACGGGAGCGACCCGCGCGGCGACCGCCACGGCGGTGAGGAGGCGATGAGGGACGACGACGGCGACTAGGGACGCTCGGGGCGGGGCGCGCTGGTCGAGGGCCAATCGGAGGGCAGGTGCTCCGGGAGCCAGCCGAGTTGGCGCTTCCGCGCATGCTCGCGGCTGTGCTCCAGCACGTCATAGAAGAAGTCGCCGCATTCGCGGCAGCGGTTCAGTGCTTGACCGGCCTCGTCGTGGACGGGATGGAGAGTGCCCGCCCGCGGATCGGAGGCCGCCGCGCGATGCTCGCACTCCCAGTAGCAGCCGAACGGACAGAGGTCGGGTGCACCGGCGCCGCCCGACGCCTCGGGCGGTCGGCTGCTCGTGTCGTCCTGTTCGCGCTCGTCCATCGTGCCGATTATCGCGTGAACGGCCCCGAACGGGCGCGTTGGAGGCGAACGCACCCGTCATAGATCCGGGAGATTCCGGAGAGTTCCGCCGTTCGCCAAATGCTATTCTTCACCACGCGAAATTCTCACCCCACGGGGTCGGCGCATCCGCCGTCATGAGACGCAGTAAGACAGAACAGTGATCCTCCTCGGATACGCCTCGATGCTGATGCTCGGCCTGCTGCCCCTGGCAGCGGTCGCTCGCATGATGGGCGTCGCCGACGAGCGCACGTTCTTCCTGCCCACCACGTACGCGCTCGTAATCGGCTTCGTCGGCGGTGTCGCGGTCTGTGCCCTTGTCGGCCGCGCGCTCGGGCTCCTCGGGACGCAGGACATCGGCACGTACGCTGCGCGCCACCGGCAGGAGTCGGACGCTGCTGCCGCCGCCCGTCGTCGTCACCGGTCCTCACGTCCGTCGCGCATCCGCTCGACGGCCGCCGCGCCCTACGCCCGCCTCGGCTAGCGCCCGCCTCAGCTAGCCCCCACCTCGGTAGCCTCCCCCGCCTACACTCCCGGCGACGAGACGTACCGGGACGCCCTCGGCGTGCCCGACCGGTCGAGGCCAGAGTGTCGAGGGAGAGCGCAATGAAGATCGTCCGCAGCTACACCGGCGACGATGGCGAGTCACACGTCGAGGTCATGGAGCAGTCCAGCCTCCCGTTCACCGAACGCGATGGGACCCGGACACCACTCGTCGAGGCGGTCGGCGCCGAGATCGCGCTCCGCAAGCCCGGCTTCATCGACTTCCACCCCGCGCCGCGTCGCCAGTACATGGTCTACCTCACGGCCCGCGTCGAGATCGGCCTCGGCGACGGCTCATCGGTGGTGATGGAGCCCGGCGACATCCTCCAGGCCGAGGACACCACCGGCCGGGGTCACACCTCGCACGTGCTGCAGGAGGGCATCTGCATGGTCGTCCGCCTCGAGCCGTAGCGGGCACGATGGGCGGTGGAGCGACGGCTCTGCCATCCGAACGCGATGGAATCACCCATCCGCTTATGAGCCTGTGGTGCGTCCCGCCGGACGATGCGTCCCTCGATGGGAGGACGCATGCGCATCGGGTATCACGCGTCGCACGAGCAGCACCCGCCGAGGGCGCTCTTGGAGTACGCGCAGCAGGCCGAGGCAGTGGGCTTCGAAGCCGGCATGTGCTCCGACCACTTCATGCCGTGGAGCACCCGCCAGGCATCGAGCGGACTGAGTTGGTCGTGGCTGGGAGCAGCGCTCGAGGCGACCGAGCTCTCGTACGGGACGGTCGCGGCCCCCGGGGATCGCTACCATCCGGCGATCGTGGCGCAGGCCATCGCGACCCTCGGTCAGATGTACCCCGGCCGGTTCTGGGTCGCCCTGGCCTCGGGCGAGCAACTGAACGAGCACATCACCGGGGCCACATGGCCGGACAAGGCAGAGCGGAACGCACGGCTGCGTGAGTGCGTCGACGTCATCCGCCGGCTCCTCCGCGGCGAGGAGGTCTCGCACTCCGGCCTGGTCGAGGTCCAACGGGCGCGTCTCTATATCCTTCCCGGGCAGCCGGTGCCCCTCTTCGGGGCCGCGCTCACGACGGAGACCGCGGAGTGGGCGGGCGAGTGGGCGGACGGGCTGATCACGGCGGCCGCAAGCCCCGAGGATGCTGCGCCGATCATCGAGCACTTCCGCCGGGGAGGTGGGGCCGGGAAGCCGGTCGCAGTGCAGGCAGTCGTCTCGTGGGCGGAGAGCGACGAGGCAGCCCTCGACGCGGCGTACGACCAGTGGCGGCAGGCGGCGCTTCCCCCGGACGACCTCGCCAACCTCGGCACGCCCGAGGTGTTCGACGCGGCCGTCGCGGAGGTCCCACGGGAGCAGATCGCCGAGCTGATCCCATCGTTCGCCGACCCCGCGGAGCATGTACGCCTCCTGCGGCGGTACGCCGAACTGGATGCCGACTCCGTGTACGTGCACAACGTCGCGCTGAACCAGCCTGCGTTCATCGAGATGTACGGCCGCGAGGTGCTGCCGTCGCTGCGGAGAGTGGCACGATGACGGACGGCCCCATTGGCCGGCGCACGTGGGCAATCGCGGAGGGCTACATCCCCTCGCAGAGCACAGGCCCCGAGCCGCAGATGACGAGCCACGAGACGATTTCCATCCTCAATGCCGGCGACGAGGACGCGAACATCCAGCTCACCGTCTACTACAGCGACCGCGAGCCGGTGAACTACCACTTCAGCGTCCCCGCTCGGCGGACTCGGCACGTGCGGTTCAACGGCCTCGAGGACCCCGAGCCGATCCCGCGCGACACCGACTACGCGTCGGTGCTCTTCTCGAGTGTGCCCGTCGTGGTACAGCACACCCGCCTCGACTCGCGGCAGGCCGAGAATGCGCTGCTGACGACGATGGCGTTCCCGGGCGACGAGTAGCTTGCGACCGCAGCGCTAGAGCAGGGTCTCCTGACCCCGCTGGATCAGCCGGAGCCAGCGATAGCCGTAGGCCGACAGTTGCACCGATGCGTCGTCTTCCGGCTCGTAGCGGCGGTCGCCCCAGATGTCGCGCCGCTCGACGACGGCTTCACTCAGGGCCTCGGAGATGTCGGCGGTGCGCTCATGGTCGCTGAAGTTGTGTAGCACCAGGACCGTGCGGTCGTCCCACGCGATCCGGAGGGCGAGGATGCTCGGGTCGCCCGTGTCGAACTCGGTGGCTTCGCCCGTGCCGATCTCTGGCGTCTCACGTCGACGCTGGATCAGCCGGTGCATCCAGTTCAGCATGGAGCCTTCGTCTTGCTGCTGATCCCCCACGTTGACCTGCTGAGGTCCCCGTTCGCCATTGGGCATCGGCCGGACGAACTGCTGATCAGGCTCACAGGAGAAGCCGCCGTGCTCGGCAGGCAACCACTGCATCGGCGTCCTGACGGCGAGGCGTCCCTCGACGTCGAGGTTCTCGCCCATGCCAATCTCTTCGCCATAGAACAGCACTGGCGTGCCGGGGAGCGAGAACATCAGGCTGTAGGCGAGGCGGATGCGGCGTTCGTCCCCGCCGAGCATCGTCGGCACGCGTCGCCGGATGCCCCGCCCGAAGAGCTGCATGTCAGGCTCGGGGCCGAACGCCTCGAACACCTCTTCGCGCTCCGACGGCGACAACTGGTCGAGTGTGAGCTCGTCGTGATTCTTCAGGAAGTTCGCCCACTGTCCGGCATCCGGGACCGATGGGAGATGCGCCAGCGCCTCTCGAATGGGCTGCGGATCCTGGCGGGCGAACGCAAGGAAGACGTGCTGGTTGAGGTGGAAGTTAAACGCGAGCTGTAGTTCATCCTCGCTGCGGAGGTAGTCGGCGACCTCCTCGGGCGGCAGGTTGGTCTCGCCGAGGAGGATCGAGTCGCCCTTGCGTCGCTGGAGGAACCCGCGGAGGTCCTGGAGCAGGGCGTGCGGGGTGATCGTCTGCTCCTCCACGCCGCCGCGGCTGTCCACGACATAAGGTACGGCGTCCATGCGGAAGCCCGCGATCCCCTGCTGCGTCCAGAACCCGAGGATCTCGTGGATCTCTTGGCGGACCATCGGCTCCTGCACGTTCAGATCCGGCTGATGTGAGTAGAAGTGGTGGAGGTAGTACTGCCCCGCCTGCTCGTCGAAGGTCCAGTTCGTCTCTTGCTTGCCCGGGAAGAACAGGGTGGTCTCCCAGTCCTCGGGAGGCTCGTCTCGCCACACGTAGTAGTTGCGCCGAGGCGAGTCCGGACTGCTTCGTGACTCCTGGAACCACGGGTGCTGGTTCGAGGTGTGGTTCACGACGAGGTCGATCACCACCTTTAGCCCGTACGCTCCCGCCGTCCGGACGAACTCCGTGAAGGTGCCGAGGTCGCCGAGCCGAGGGTCTACGGCGAAGTAGTCCGTGATGTCGTAGCCGTCGTCGTGCTGTTCTGAGGGGTAGAACGGCATCAGCCAAAGGCACGTCACGCCCAGCCCGGCGAGGTAGTCGAGCCGATCGATCAGTCCGCGAAAGTCCCCGACACCGTCAGCGTCGGAATCGTGAAACGTCTCAACGTCGAGGCAGTAGATGACCGCGTTCTTCCACCACAGATCGCCGACGCTACCTGACTTCATCGACAGTCCTTGCCTCCTGCACGTCTCCGCAACACTCAAACGCTAGTCGCGTCCTCGTCACGTTCTCGTTTTGGCCTCGCGGGGGCGGTGTCGGATTCATGACGAGGAGGGCGCGCCCGCGCGTCGTCAAGGGTCGGTGGCCGCCGCATCAAAGCCTTCTACCGTGGGGGTGTTAGCAGCGGATCGGGGTGCGCGGCATAGAAGCGGCATAGAAAAGGTGAAGCCACGCGCCATCTGCTCTCGCCCACGTAACAGAGCCTCCGCATGGTTCCCCACGCGGAGGCTCTACTGTCAGGCCACCTTCGCTCACCCGGAGTTCAGCCGCCGCTAGTCACCACCCTCAGCGATCGGAGCGTTGGCGAGGGCGTACGCGGGAGTGCCCGTGGCGGGAGCAGCCGCTGTCTCCTCCGGGCCGCCCTTGATATCCACGCGGGGCAGCCACTCGAGCCAGCTCGGGAAGTACCCAGTCCGCACTGTACGGGTCCTCAACCGGTTCCGTGACCTCGGGGTACAGTCGTCTCGGTCCAACGCGTTGACGTCGCCCCCCGGCACGAGCCAGGCGCGGAGGAACGGGCATGATCGCCACTGGTTCTCGTGGGGCGCTCACTGAGGAGACTGCCAGCTTCCGCTACTGACGAACCCTTGAGCGGCGCCACGGTTGCTCATGCAACATGGCAGGGGCGCTCCCCGGTGGCCCGTCAGGTGGGTAGACTGCTGCCGGCGGGAAGCGCGGGGTGATTACAGCAATCGAGCCTCGTGCCGAGGGGGACGTTGCTCTACAGGACCGGGCGCGACCAGGGATATCGAAGGGGACGCACTGATGCCGCTCTCCGAGTCCCCATCCCCGGAGGAGCACGCGGCAGCCTCGGTCACGCCACGGGCGGGCTCCTTCGAGTGGGATCAGCTCTCGGGGATCGTCCGTTGGTCCTCGTCACTCGAGCAGCTCCACGGGCTGCCGCCGGGACAGTTCGGTGGGACGTTCGACGACTTCATCGCGGACGCGCATCCGGACGACCGGATTCGAGTCATGACTCAGGTCACGGCAGCACTGGAGACGCCCCTCGCTCCCTTCCGTATCGGCTACCGCATCGTGAGGCCGGACGGCTCGATGCGATGGATCGAGTCCCACGGGGAGGTCGTGCAGGACTCGGCGGGTGAGGTCACGGGAATCCGCGGCGTCTGCATGGATGTCTCGCCGGAACGGGTCGTCACGCGCCTGCGCGACGCAGCGTCATCGCTCGCTGCACTCTTCAGCCGCGAGACGGACATCGACGACGCACTCGCCCGGATGCTCGCCATCGTGGGCGAGGCCATCGAGTCGGAGGTCGCTGCCCTCTGGGCGGCACCCATTCCGGGTGGCGAAGCTCGAGCGACTTGGGCCCGCGAGGCAGAGGCCGCGGCGGCACTCCTCGACCAACTCAGGCCGCCCGACCAGGTCACCATCGCAGAGCTGTTCGCGCGACGGTCAGCCACGTTGCACCCGCTGCGGAGCCCGATCCAGGGCACCGCGCAGTCGCTTCCGCTGTCGCACTCGTTCGCCATCGCAATACAGGGCCCCAGCGGTGAGGCGCTCGTCGCGCAGTGGTTCACGGCACCACCGATGGTGGCCGAGCAGATCGTGCTCCAGAGTCTGGACACGATTGCCACCGAGGCAAGCGAGTTCGTGCGGCGTCTCGAAGCGGAGCACCGGCTACAGGCGCGAGAGCGGCAGCATGCGGCGGTCGCCCGACTCGGGCGGCGCGCGCTGACGGGCGCCACGGAGGACGAACTCTTGGCGGAGGCGACCTCCCTCATCGCCAAGACGTTGGGCGTCGAGTTCACCGAGGTGCTGAAGCTGCTACCCGGCGAGTCCGAGGTGCTGCTGGTTGCCGGCACGGGCTGGCGTGATGGTCTGGTCGGGCACAGCACCGAGCCCACCGGAGCGCAGTCACAAGCCGGATTCGCGATCCTCGCCAACCGTGCCGTGATCACCCACGATCTCTCGACCGAGGATCGATTCACACCGCCCACGCTACTCCGCGATCATGGTGTCATGGCCGGCATCTCCTGCGTCATCCAGGGTGATGACGGCGCCTGGGGAGTGCTGGGCGCGCACACGGCAACGTCCCGGTCGTTCACGGATGACGACGCGGCGTTTCTCGAGAGCGTCGCGAACGTCCTCGCCTCCGCGGTGGAGCGCGCACGCCGCGAGCACATGCAGGCGCTCCTGCTCGAGGTCAGCGACCTCCTCGCGACGTCGCTCGACCCGCAGGAGACGATGGACCAACTCGCCTCGATCCTGGCGGGCCAGATGGCGGACTGGTGCGTCGTGCACCTGGTGCAGGATGACCGGCTGTTGCCAATCGTCGCAGCGCACCACGATCCCGCGAAGGCCGACGTGATCCTGAGGTACCGGGACCAGCTCCGCGAGCAGGAGGCCAGCCCGATCATCGATGCTGCGATCGCTGCGGGGCGTGCCTCCCTTATCCCCATGATGGACGCGAAGTCGCTGGCCCGGATGGGCGTGTCGAGTGAGGCGATCGACCTGATGCGCTCCCTGGGGGTGCGCTCGGGCATCATCGCCCCGCTGATCGCGCGCGGACGCACCATCGGTGCCTTGACTGTGATCTCCGCCGAATCTCGGCGCCGCTACACCTCCGCCGACCTCGTCTTCGCCGACGAACTCGCGCGCCGGGCGGCCATGGCGATCGACAACGGCATGCTGTTCGACGCCTCGGAGCGCGCGCGCCAGGATCTCACGCTCCTCGCGTCGCGCGAGAGCACGGTCGCCGACCTCGCCCAGGAGGCGCTCCGGACGGAGAACTTCTGGGAGCTCATGCAGCAGATCAGCGAGCGCCTGGTCGAGACGCTGGGCGTCGATCACGCAGGTGTCCTGGAGCTCTACCCCGGGCGGCAGATCCTGATTCGCGCCGGCGAGGGCTGGCGACCCGGGCTCGTCACCGAAGTGGTCTTCGAGGCCGGCGACCTCCCCGAAGTCGAGCAGGCGCTGCGCGACGGGATCGCCACCTGGCAGGACCTACCCGCGGAGCTGGAAGGGCCGTCCGCACTCGCTCGCGAGCATGCGATCCGCGGCCTCCTCGTGGTCTCCGTGCCCGGACCGAACTCGCCGTGGGGCGCGCTCCTCGTCTCCTCGCGGACGCCCCGCGAGTTCACGACTGGTGAAGCGGCGTTCTTGCGCGCGGTCGGGGGCGTGCTCGCCGGTGCGATCGAGATGCGTCGCAACTACCGCGCCCAGGCCGCGCTCGCCCGCGTCGCGGCCGCCCTCGCGCAGCAGTTGGATCGCCTCGACGTCGCCGAGGTGCTCGTCACCGAGAGCCTCTCGCTGTCGCTGGGCGCCGACTGGTCTTGTCTGTGGCTGACGGACGGTGCCGGACAGGTGACTGACGTCGTGACGCGTCACCGTGATCCGGAGCGCCAGGCCCTGCTGGACCGGCTGGCGCGCGAGATGCTCACCGCGACCTCGGACCAGGCCGGATTGCGCTACGTCCTGCGGACCCGACAGCCTCGCCTGCACACGCTGATCTCGGAGCAGCGCCTCGCGGCGGAAGTCCCCGACCCCGAGCTCCGAGACGCGCTCCGAACGGCGGGCATCACCTCCACGGTGCTGGTCCCGCTGGAGGCTCGAGGGAGACTGTACGGTGTCCTCGCCGCCGGGAACGGGCGCATGAGCCGCCCCTTCGGCGCTCACGACGAACGCGTCCTCGTGCAGGTGGCCGAGCGCGCGGCCCTCGCGCTGCAGGCGGTCTCTCTGCTGGAAGAGGCCCGCCGTGAGCGCGACGTCCTGGGCCTGATCCAGGGCATCAATCGCATCATCTCCGCCGAACTCGACCGCGAGAAACTTGTCCAGGCGGTGGTCGATGCCGCCACCGAGGTGTCAGGGGCCGCGTTTGGTGCATTCTTCTACAACGTCGATGACGAGCGGGGCCAGAGCTACCAGCTCTACGCCCTCGCCGGTGCCGATCACGCAGCCTTCGCCACCTTCGAGATGCCGCGCGCAACCCCGGTGTTCGGCCCCACCTTCCGAGGCGAGGGGAGCGTCCGCAGCGAGAACATCCAGGAGGATCCACGCTTCGGCCAGTGGCCCCCCTTCCATGGGATGCCGCCCGGGCATCTACCGGTACGCAGTTACCTCGCCGTTCCCGTCGTGGATCGTGCGGGCGTCGTCCTCGGCGGGCTGTTCCTCGGACACCACGAGGAGGGCGTCTTCGATGAGCGCGCGACGAGGATCGTGGAGGGCATCGCTGTGCAGGCGGCGATCGCCTTTGACAATGCGGAGCTGTTCGAGCAGACACGGCGCGCGCTCCGAACGCAGGAAGACTTCGTCTCGCTGACGTCACACGAACTGCGGAACCCGCTGACGAGCGTACTCGGGTTCGCCTCGCAACTCGAACGCCTCGGAAGCCAGGGGCGGCTCGACGAGCAGGTCGCGGAGAAGGCGTCCTTCATCTACAGCGAGGCGAACCGGATGCGGAACAGCCTCGCGTTGTTCATCGACATGGCCGGCCTCGATACGGGGCACTTCGTCACCGACCGCGTCGAGGTCGACCTCGGGGCGCTCGTCGCGCGGGAGGTGGCAGCGGCAGAGCGACGGCACCCGGAAGCCATCTTTGCCCAGCGTCTGCCTCAGTCGCCGGTGCTCGTCGACACCGACCAGAGTCGCGTGCAGACGATTCTCGCGAACCTGATCGGCAACGCCGTGAAGTACGGCGGAAGTCCACCACAGGTGACCGTGTCAGTCGGTCTGGAGGGCCACACGGCCATCGTGCGCGTGCGCGACAACGGCGAAGGCATCGCCCCAGAGGACGGCGATCATGTGTTCGAGCGGTACTACAGGGGCGCGGGCGGACGGCAGGAGTCTCGGCCAGGCCTGGGTCTGGGGCTCTACCTATCGAAGCGCATCGCCGAGCACCTGAGCGCGCGTTTGGACTTCACCAGTCTGAGCGACGGCACGGAGTTCGCGCTGGAATTGCCCGCACGCCGGGACGACACGTAGGAGCGTCGCGGCCAGAATCGCGCCGAGCGGCATTCCCGAGGCCATCGCGCAGCAGCGCGGCGGACATCCCCGTGCCCCGACCGCGATCGAGTAACCGGCCCGGGGGCAGCTTGACTCGCCACGATCGCCGCGCTGCTCCCACCAGGCATCGAAGTGGTCGTCCAGCAGGACGTGGCGCCCACGACTGTCCCAGACCGGGAACGGTGGCTGGAGTGCTCTGACGCTGGTCAAGCGTGCGCGCGGGGATCCCCGGCCTCCGGTTCCACTTCAGTGACAAGCAGCGGCGAAACCGGCGGATCTCGTACCGGTTGCGCGGCAGGGGGCGCCGCGGTGGGGGCAACTTCCTCCGGCTTCACCTCACGCCCACCAGGAACCTCTGTGATGGACGCAGGGAGGTGCTTGATGGACTGGGACGACATCGGCGAAGCGTTCGTGGGTGCGCTGCTGGCGGCCGTGGTACTGCTCGTGGTCGCGATTCGCCTCCGCCGGCCGCGCCGCCGGCTGTGGGGATAGGAGGGCGTGGTGTCTCACTCGAGCCGACGGGACTTCGACTGGCGTGAGCGCCGCTACGCCGAACTGCACGACGAGGCGAATGGGTCCGGGGGCGGCGGTGTACGACATCAGACCCCGCACGAGCCCGACCGGGTACGCGCGTACGAGGACCTCGATTTCATGCGGAGCGCCGATGCCCGCAGCCTCCGTGTCCTAGCCGAACTGACCGAACCGCAGTTTCGCCTGCGCCAACACGGGATCGAGGACACCATCGTGTTCTTCGGTTCCGCGAGGATTCCAGCGCCCGAAGAGGTGGACCAGCGTCCGGAGACGGCGGCGCTCGCCCGGTACTACGCCGATGCGCGGGAACTCTCGCGACGACTCACGCGATGGAACCTCGACGGCGAAACTGAACGACGTTTTATGGTCTGCAGTGGTGGCGGGCCAGGGATCATGGAGGCAGTCAGCCGCGGCGCCGCGGACGCCGACGGTGAGAGCGTCACGTTTGGCATCGACATCCCCCATGAGCCCGCCCTGAACCCGTACGTGAGCGCGGACCTCGCGTTCGTCTTCCACTACTTCTTCACCCGCAAATTCTGGTTTGCATACAACGCCAAGGCCATCATCTTCTTCCCGGGTGGCTTTGGGACCATGGACGAAATGATGGAGGTGATGACCCTGATCCAGACCGGGCGCGTCCACAAAGAGCTCGGCATCCTGCTCTACGGCACCGACTTCTGGCGCTCCGTCATCGACTTCGAGGCGTTGGTTCGCCATGGAGTGATCTCTCAGGCGGACCTGGACTGTTTCGAGTTCGTCGATGACGTCGACGAGGCCGAGGTGCGCTTGCGCACATTCTTGGAAGAGAACTACGGCCCGACGCTTGTCGAGGATCAGGTGTCTGGATCCGCCGCTGCCGCTGGCGATTGACTGAGCGGAAACGATCTGTCCCGGACCGACGAAGAGGTGAAGCGCGGCGCTGCGTGGCGGCCCCCGACGCGAGCCCCGCGGACTCATCGGTGCCTGCCCGACCAGGGTCGAGCAAGTTGCCTCGTCGGCTGCCCACCTCCTCGACGTCGAGGGATCGCGGGCGAGTGGGCTGACCAGCCAGACGCTCGGGACTGACGCCCTCTCGTTCTTCCTCGGGCCCAGCAAGGTGGGTCTCGACGCCCGAGCGAAATCACGACCTCGCGCCCCATCCGGCGCCGACTCCGACACGCGACGGCTAGGACCCGAACAGCCCTCCGATCCAGGAGCCCAGTCCACCGAACTCTTCCTCACCGGTTTCCCCGTCCTCCCGTTCCTGATCGTCATCGGAAGTTCCTGCCGGCGTAGCCGTCGGCGACTCGGTCGGGTCAGGCGTCGGCGACTCGGTCGGGTCAGGCGTCGGCGACTCGGTCGGGTCAGGCGTCGGCGACTCGGTCGGGTCAGGCGTCGGCCGAGGTGTGCTCGCGGGATGGGGATCCGCGGAGGAGGTTGTGGGTGGCACTGGGAGCGTAGCGGCTGTTGGCTGAACCGCCGGCCGTGGCGTCGTGGGGGTGAACTCGCCCCGCACCGGCGTCGATGACATCGACGGCAGCGGCGTCGGCTCGCCCACTGGGAAGGGCGGAGCTACCCGGTCATCCGATCCTCGCGACGACGGGGTTGCTGAGGCAAGCATCGGCGTCGCGAACGACCAGACGTCGAGCCCGCCTGCACCTTCGCCCGTGCCGTCCTCTGCTGCCGGTCGAGCGATGGAACCGAACCGTGTCGGACCCTGTGCGTCTCGAGCGGTCGAGAGCGATGGATTAGATGGCCCGGAGGCATCCCCGGCGATCACGCGGGCCTGCTCGTGCCGCCACGCATCGCCCGTCGGGACGGAGACGACGGGGCGACTCGCCGCACTCCACCCTTCGAGGAGGATGGGCATGCTGCTGGCCAGGACGGCGACGCCCAGGATCGCGGCGATCGGGAACCAGCGCATACGCACCCCTCACGAGGACGAGCCAAGTCGAGGCAGAGGCCTGTACCGAGCCAACGTCCTGTGTATGGGGGGCGTTCTGACCGGGAGACGGAGATATGGAAGTCCGCGAGGGTTCCGCCATGTCGAGAAGCGGATTGCAGCACTCTCCGGCACCAACGCTGTGCGATCCACGGATGCATTCCCACTCGGGCCGACGAATAGCCGAACGGACTACGCCCCGCGGTATCGCGCGGCATCGCTATCGGGACGGGGATTTCAAGTGTTTCGGGCAGCCAGAGGCCATGGGGGTACCTCAGGCGGCGCCCGTCGCTCCGAGCCCACGGGCATCCGCCCGTGCTGCTCCGCGATCCGGTGAAGGTGTAGTGAGGTCGGGAGGCTGGTGAATGAGGGTACCTCGGCGGAGCACCCCCTCTCCACGTCCACCCGGTCGACGACCTCCAGGCAGTCCCGAGCCGGCCTGCGAGATCTCTTTGCCTTGTAACAAGGGCACGAGATCGTCCGCCGGGTGCTGCTGACTGTCACTTCACTGCGACGTCACTCCGAGGGTGCCACTCGTAGGCTCGAAGGATGCGAGACGACACGAACCATCGTTCAGAGTCAGGATCCGTCCTGAGCGCCGACTCGTGGCTTGAAGACCACTTCGAAGCCTGCGTTGAGCCCTACGCGGCGATGGTGGACGCGGCCGCATTGCCCTCGGGAGGTCGGGTGCTCGATCTCGGCTGCGGTACGGGGACATTCGTCGCGCTACTTCGTGAGGCCGTTGGCCCCGTCGCTGAGATCGTGGCAGTCGACCTGGACGTGGCGAACGTCAGCCAGATCGGGAGGCATGACGCGTCAACTGACGCCGTGGTCGGCAGCGCCCTGCAATTGCCCTTCGCTGACGGAACGTTCGACGCTGTCTGGTCCGCGAACCTCACGCAATACTTCGACGACGCCGACCTCGAGGTGCTCCTCGCCGAGGTTGCCCGCGTAGCCCGGCCGGGTGCGCCGATCGCGGTCAAAGATGTCGACATGTCGGCGCTGCGCATCTTCCCGGGTGACGCGTTCCTCGGGCCCCACCTCGCCGAGGCCTGCGCCGTGACGCCCCCCGTCAGCAGCGAGTCAGTAGGCTCCATCCGAGGGCGCGCGCTGCGGGGCTGGCTGCAGCGCGCCGGGCTCGAGGAGACGTGGCAACGGACGTTCGCCATCGAGTACCTCGGCCCGCTGGAGGGCTCAGCGCTCCGCCTGTGGGCGGCCTGGCTTCCCTACCTCGCGCGTCTCGCGTCCGAGAAGGGCGTTTCGGAGGCAGATCTGGTGACGTGGGAGACGGTCGTAGATCCGGCGGCGGCGGCTGCCTTCGTGCAACGCGACGAGTTCTACGGCTGCGAGGTGCAGGTGCTCGCGGTCGGCCGGAAGCCGAACGCGCCCCGCCGTGACTGACCGCCTCGACGCGACCTACCTGCTGCCGATCCGACGGGGCGCGATCCTCGAGGATGATGAACTCCCTGCGTACTTCGGCTGGATGTCGTCCGTGGTGGAGGTCATCGTCGTGGACGGGTCGCCGCCCCCCGTCTTCGCGCACCATGCTGCGACCTGGCCGGGGACGATTCGTCACTTACGTCCCGACGACGACCTCGCCTGCCTAAACGGCAAGGTCTGGGGCGTGAACACCGGCCTCAGGCACGCCTCGCACCCGCGCGTCGTCATCGCCGACGACGACGTCCGGTACGACGAGGCCGCCCTGAGGCAGACAGTCTCGCTCCTCGACCGGTTCGAGGTGGTGCGCCCTCAGAACTACTTCGCGCCGAGTCCGTGGCACGCCCGCTGGGACACCGCGCGCACGCTGCTGAACCGGGCGCTCGGCGGGGATTGGCCCGGCACCCTCGGGCTTCGCGCCGACCTTGTTCGGCAGTATGCCGGCGACGTGCTCTTCGAGAACCTCGAGCTGTGGCGGACCGTGGAGGCGGGCGGAGGGCAGGGGATCGTGCCGCTGGGGCTGTACGTCCTCCGGAGGCCACCGGACCCCTCGCACTTCTGGTCGCAACGGGTGAGGCAGGCATATGACGAGTTCGCCCGTCCTCCGCTGCTGCTGGCGGAACTCGCGATCCTCCCGGCAGCCATCGGGATCGTCCTGAGCCGCCGCACGAGGGCCCTCGTGCCCGCGGTCATCGCAGTTGTCGCAGTCGCCGAGTACGGACGGCGCATCGAGGGCGGGGCTCGATACTTCCCGGCGAGCTCGTCGTGGATGGCGCCGCTGTGGCTCATCGAACGGGGCGCCTGCTCGTGGCTCGCGCTCTGGCAGCGCTTCCGCTGGGGAGGCGTGCGCTACAGCGGCGGGGTTCTGCGGGTGGCCGCGCACTCGGTGCGCGAGATCCGGGCCGCCCGTCCCCTCGGGTGAGCTCGATCCTTTGCACTGTTTTCGACACGCGCGGGCCGGTGACGTATCCGCTAGCAGGCCCGCCATCGCTCTAACGTCGGTGGCACGAACGACGGCACGAACAGGTCGACTCAGAAGGAGACTTCGTGAGCGCTCCAGAAGCGCACGCGCCCGAGGAAGCAGACCGCTACAGCGGCTGGACCGACGGCGCGCTGGTCGGCGTCGATAGGCCCCCGAACCGGCTGACGGAGCAGGTCCACGGCGCGCTGCGTGCGGTGATCCTCGATCCGGAGTTCCCGTGCGTCGGTGCTCGGGCGGCGCTCAACCGCGGCACGTACCGCTTCTCACTGTACGAGGAGCTGGACTCCGAGGCGGCCACGCGCGGCCTCGCCCGGGACCTCCGTCGCTTCATTCGCGAGGAGCCCCACCTCGGCGGTGAGTTCACGACATTTATCGCCTCGTTCCAGGGGCCGAAGGTGATCGAGCCAGACCAGTTCGAGACGCTCCTCTGGGCACAGCTGCGGCGTCTGCACGAGGTGGACGACGCGCCGTGGGATCCCACCGTCAGCCGCGAGCCCGATGACGGGCAGTTCTCGTTCAGCTTCGCGGGCAAGGCGTTCTTCATCGTCGGGCTGTCGCCGACCGGTGCGCGCTGGGGGAGGCGATTCCCGTGGCCCACGCTTGCGTTCAACCCCCACCAGCAGTTCGAACGCTTGCGCGCGGACGGGCGCTTCGAGCAGTTGCGAGACACCGTCCGCGCCCGGGATGTCCAGTTGGAGGGCAACCTCAACCCGAATCTCGCGGACTACGGCTCCCACACGGAGGCACGGCAGTACTCGGGACGCGAGGTCGCCGACGACTGGCGCTGTCCCGTACGGTTCGACTGATCGGCCGGGAGTATCACCGGACGGCGCGACGGAGGCAGCGAGTGATGCAGCGGCGGATTGAGCCTCAGACGGGGACGGCCTTCGAGGTGCGTGCCGGGCAGACGATCCGCGTCGCGGATCCCTTCGGTGAGCAGGTATCGGACCTCACGGCGTTCGCCCTCGGCGACACCCGGGAGTGGCTTTCCTCGGGCAGGACGATCGACTACGCAAATACGATCGCGCTGACTGAGGGACACGTGCTGTTCTCGAACCGCAGCAATCCGATGCTCACGATCACATCGGACCAGGTGGGCCGGCACGACTTCCTCCTCGCACCCTGCAGTCCGGAGATGTTCCAGCGCTTGTACGGGTACGAGGGGGAGCACCCGAGCTGCTTCATGAACCTCGCGGGCTCCCTCGCGGAGTTCGGGATCGAGCCAGACCAGGTTCCGACGGCCTTCAACATCTTCATGAACGTGAACGTGCTGCCCTCGGGCGAACTCAGGATCGACCCGCCGCCCTCGAAGGCCGGCGACTACATCGAGTTCCGAGCGGAGATGGACCTCGTTGTGGGGCTGACCGCCTGCTCCGCCGAACTCACCAACAACGGTTCGTTCGGTCCGATCGATGTCGCTGTCACGGCTACGGCCCCTTCCCAAACCTGAGTGCGCTCGATCACTGGCGTGCAGACACTCGTTGCGTGCTACGGCCACAAAGCCCGGGGCCGCATGCTCGTCGACGAGCCGCTTGCAGCCCGGCAGCGACTAGCACCGGGGAGCCTCGCGGGTGCCTCCCCGACCGCAGGCAAAGCGCCTCGGCTTCCGCGTCGCACCGCAAGGGCCACGGGAGGCTAATCTGTCTTCGTCCCACGACAACCCGTCGGCAAGGCGCATTTTCAGGGGCGTTTACGTTCTACGCCGAGGCGGCTGACCTGAACGAACGCCCAGCTACTGAAGCCAGCAGGCCCGTGCGATCGGCCCCACGATGCGCACGGGAGCAGAACGCCAGACGTTCTGGACCGCCCCCAATCGGTAGCTGCGACGAGCGCCAAGAGTGCTGCCGTGATGGGCACGCCTGCCGGGCCAAACCATTGGGAGGACACTCCCTGGCAGGAGTGCGATGAGCTACCACCGGCTGTGGTTGTCGTGCGCCGTCCGGAAAGTCATCACTTTCTCAACGTGAACGCGGGCCAGCGGGCCAAATAGGGCAGCTGCTGGCCAGCCCGATCGGACGGCCGAGGGCGCTTGGGCAGTGTTCGCAAACCGCGACGCGTCCGCGGCGGGTTTGAGTCACGGGGCGATGCCGGAGCGACGTCCACGGGCGGCGGGTGGGGGGAACATCACTACGCGACGCTCGGAGCATCCAGTCCCGCGGGTCCCCTCGGTCCTAGTTTCCGCCCCGCGGACTACCGCCAGTCGTCGATCAGGTGGACATCGTCGCGGAGGTACCCGCGCTCGTTCCGCCTCATCATCGCGACCCCCTGCAGCGCAGTGCGGAAGCCGTACGCGAGCATCTCCCGGTACGCCTGGCTGCGTTCAGTGTTCATGCCCGCCTCGAGCCGTTGCACCTCGCGCGTCGCCGCGTATGCCTCGCACGCCCGGAGCAGCTGCCGGAAGTGGTCGGGCGCGGATGCTCCCGGGAAGGCCGCGCCGACCTTGACCAGGCAGACGTCGCTGCCCGCCTCCGTGCCGGCGCCGACGTGACACACGCCGAACGCCACGAGCCGCGACCCGTCGCGCACGAGGATCGTGTCGCCGAGCTGCTGGGCGTGTGCTGCGAGCGTCTCGGTCGAGGGGTCGAACCCGGGGTAGATGGCATCCGTGATCGCACGGCACTCCTGCATCGCGGCCTCCCTGCCAACGTCATCGAGTGCGCCATAGGTCGTCCAGTCCGGCGCCCCCACCGGGCGCTCGACCGGCTTCGTCATCACCGCGGTGAGCTGACGGGGCCAGAAGTCGTACTGCTGATAGAGGTGTACATGCTTGGTGCTGTGAGGGAAGGTGAAGAGGCTGGCGGCGTGCGTCCCCTGCGCCTCGATGATCTCCATCGTCCGGTCCAGCAGTCGCCGACCGATCCCGCGGTCCCACAGCTCCGGCCGGACGCTCAGTGGCCCGAAGAAGCCGACCGATCCCCAACTCGTGACGAAGTTCGAGCCGACGAGCTGGCCATCGACCTCGGCGGCGATCGCGCCCGCAGGGTTCGCCTGCCGCCGTGTGCGTACGTAGCCCGCGTCGCCCATGAAGCTCCCGGGGTCTGGCAAGCCGAGGAAGGTGCCAAACGCGACGCGGAAGATCTGATCGGCGGCGTCTACGTCCTCCGCGCGCAGCTCTCGCACTACGGTGTTCGCCGGAACGCCGATCGTCTGGGTCATCATCATCCCCTCTCGGCCGCTACGCCCCGACGGTAGGATCGCGCGCGCCGCGGCGCGTACGTACTCCGTACCCAGATCCACATCTTGGGTACCCAATCCGCCGCGTCCTCATCACGCCGAGCATGGCGTCACGCGCCGAGCAGGCGCTGCTCGCGGGCGGCGCGTCGTGCCTCCCGCCGGCTGTGTACATCCAGCTTGTCGAAGATGTTGGCGACGTGTCGCTCGACGGTGCGCACGCTGAGCACGAGCGTATCGGCGATCTCCTGATTCCCCTGGCCGGCCGCGAGCAGGCGCAACACGTCGAGCTCGCGCGGCGTCAGCCCGCCCGGCGCCGCGGCCGCTCGGACGCGAGGTGTCTCCAGCCGCGGGTCAGTGAGCGCCGGTTCTCGCGTACGAATCGTCTCCGCGATACCCATTCGGGTGGCGAGCGCCACCCCTTCGTCCCGCAGCCGGCGCGCAAGAGGGAGGTCGGCGGCCGTGCCGGTCTGGAGGAGGAGCCGCGCGTAGGCGAGCCGCAGCCGCATCTGGATGGGCGGCGACCGCGTCGCATCGGCCGACACGAGCGCGGACTCCAACGACGCGCGCGCTGCCTGGAACTCGCCGAGCGTGCTGTGCAGCGTGGCGAGAGCACCCATCAGTGGCCCGGCGTACGCCGCCTCCGCCATGGCGTGACGGTCGGCATAGGGCGAGAGCAGGCGCAGGAGCGTCAGCGCGCGCGGCCGGTCCGCGAGGAACGCGCAAACCTCTGTGAGCTGGACAAGAGCCAGCGTCCAGACCGAACCACGGGGGAGCGGTGCGAAGTCGTGCCTCGCCAGCTCTTCGAACGCCTGCCGCGCATCCGCCTCCCGTCCGAGGGCCATGTGGACGAAGGCGAGCGACGCCCACCAGGACGGAATCGCTGCAGCGTAGCGCGGCGAGAGGGACTGCAGCCACGAGAGCAGATCCTCCAGATCGGTCCGCCCGGACCACCACCGGGCCAGGATCTCTTGATGCACCGCGATGACGGCCTCGTTCTCGTCGCCTGCCGCCTCCGCCAGCGTCCGCGCCTCCCGCGTCCAGCGCTCCGCGGCGGGGAAGTCGCCGTCGACGAGCGCGAGGAGAACCCGCCAGGTCGCCGCCCGGGCGCGGTAATGCGGCGCGCGCAGCGACTCGGCGACGGCGATGTGACGCTCGACCAGCGGCAGGGCGCCGCGGAGGTCGCCGCGCTCGGCGAGCGCCACCGCCAACCACCGCGTCGCCTCCACCTCAACCGCGCGATCACCCGTCCGCTCGGTGAGGGCCAGCAACTCGCCTCCGAGGTGCACGCGCTCGTCGACATCGTCAGGGCCACCGAGGACGATGCGTCGTGCGTCGAGGGCGAAGGCCAGCGCTCCGTCGTCTCCTGCGGTGCGAGCCTCGTCCAGCGCCCGGGCAGTCAGCACGCGCGCCCGCCCAGCCTCTCCGGTGAAGAACAGCACCCGCCCCAGGCCGGAGGTGAGTTGCGCCCTCAACACAGTCGCCGTCGGAGGCAGCGCCTGCAACGCCTCATCTAGCAGCGCGATCGAGGGATCGTCGCGCCCGGTCCGCGGCGTCCCGGCGAGGAGCCGGGCCGTCTCGAAGCCGAGGGCGGCGCGGGCAAGCAGGGACGGATCCGCGGCGCGACGTGCCTCGGCTGCCGCCTGCGTGAACGGGGAGATCGCGCCGGCGAGGCTCCCCGCCTCTCGGCGCGCTTCGCCCAGTCCCAACAGGAGCTCCGCTCGAGCGGCGGGAGTACCGCCGGCACGGTCTGCGGACTGGAGGGCGAGCTCATAGAGGCGGGCGCTGTCTTCGAAGGCGAGCACCGCGTTCGCTTGCTGAGCAGCGCGCTTGGCATAGCCGATCGCCTTCTGCGCCGCATCGACGCCGGCCGCGCGTGCGAAATGGTGAGCAAGCGCCGCCCAGTGTTCGTCCAGCCGTCCGGTATACAGCTGCTCGATCGCCTCACCCGCTGCCCGATGCAGCCGCCCGCGCTGCCCGGCGCCGAGGGCCTGCAGGACGGCCTGTCTGGCGATCTCGTGGGTGAACCGGTATCCGCCGCCGCCCTCGGCCGCCAGCCCGGCATCCAGCACCTCGTCCAGCTGATCCAGCACCGCCTCCTCCGTGATCCCCTGCAGCAACGCCAGCAGGGCGACCGGCGACGTGCCGCCCAGCACGGCTACAGCCTCGGCCAGGGCGCGAGCCGGGGGACTGATCGAACGGAGCCGCTTCGCGATCAGGCCGCTGACGCTCTCCGGTACGCCCTCGTGACGGCCGTCCTCGCCATCTCCATGCTCGATCCGGTGACGCACCATCTCCTCGATGAAGAACGGGTTGCCCCCTGCCTGCTTCGCGATTCGCTCCAGAAACGCGGGCGACGGGGAGTCGAGCAGAGCGCGGGTGAGGTGCTCCGCCTCGTCCGCACTCAGTGGAGTCAGCAGGAGCCGCTCCGCGACGCGTTCTCGGCTGAGCTCGGCCAGGACTTCGTGAAGCGGATGCGAGCGCGGTACGCCCGTCATTCGATAGGTGGCGAGGAGCAGCAACGGCTCCTCGGCGGCACGACGCGCGAGGTGGCGGTAGAGGAACAACGTGCCCTGGTCGGCCCAGTGGAGGTCGTCGACGACGAGGACTAGGCCGCGCGAGGATGGCACGCGGGCGAACGCGACGAGCAGGTTCGCGATTGCATCGAACAACAGGTAGCGCTCAGGCGACGCGGGCGACACCGACGCGGGATGCGTGTCATTCTGCGATGCCCGGGCGAGTAGCGCGGCCAACGCTGGCTCGCGATCGACGATGCCCGTGACCTCGGGCGGCGCGTTGAGCAGTGCCCTGCTCAACGGGCCGGCGATCGGCTCATAGGGCGGAGACGACTCCGATTCATAGGCGCGCCCGAAGAGCACCAGACGCTCCTCGGCAGTCGTCCGCTGCACGACCTCCCGGATAAGCCGGGTCTTGCCCACGCCCGGTTCGCCCGCGACGTGTACCGCCCCGCCCCGACCGTGCTGCGCCACACCGTCGAGCCGGTCGAGGAGGGACGTGAGCTCGCGTTCTCGCCCGATGAAGGGTCCGTCCCCGGCGCCTACCACTGTCGTCTGACCTCACTCACCGCACGATGCCGACTTCTTCGGTGAGCAATGCTACGTCCGCAGCGGCCGTTCCACCTCTGTGGTGCCAGGGCCGAGGGACTTGTAGTGAATGCGTGCACGCTTCGCGCTTCCCCCTAACGCCGTGAAGCTGAAGTGGGTTGGCGACGATCCCTAAGTTCCGCCGCGATCCCCAAGCAGGAGTGACTCAGTCGCGACGCCGAGCATCACCGCGCATGTCTGCTGGCGCGCTTCAAGGAGTGGCTCCAGTTGGCTGAGATTCGAACCGCGAGTCGGCTCACATCCTGACGGACGCGGCGGGGAAATTCTTCACGGGTACCGCCGTGAGCGCTTTTCGGCCTCGTATCGGACTTCCGGCACGTCGACCTACTCCCGGTGAGCGCGATCGGATGAGTCACTCCGCGCGATGGTGGTCGTAACCCAACCGGCGAGCCACGGCGACCGTAATTGCACCGGAACCGAAAGGCACCAGCAGCGTCCTCTCCATGCAGCGATGATGTCTGCAGGATGAGGCCCGTTTTGTGCTGCAAAGCAGGTAGCGCCACGAGGCGCCGTTCGCAGCTCGGGAAGTTCACGACGTCCGAACCGGCCGGCGGAAGGGCATAGCTAAGCCGCCCTCTCGGGCGGCTTATTCCAGATCCGACCTGCGGAAACCCGCTGGGGCCGAATCTGCGCTAGCGGGTTGTGGCGACTCGGATCCGATCTTCCTGATCACGCCATATGCATGGCGACATCAGCGTGACCGCAGGCTTACATCTTTACAGGCGAACTAGCTAGTCAGCGAGTTCTACCTCGACAGGAACCGGATTACGAACGATGTCGAGAACGGGTGATGTCCGCTGTACGTAGTCGCACAGCTCCGTTAGCTGGTCATGAGACGCGTCGGCGTCCACGTGGTAGCGGACTCGAATCGCCTGATACCCGGGTCTCACCGTGTCAGAGAGCCCGAGAAACGCGTGCAGATCCAGGTCGCCCTCGAGATCGAAATAGAGCGACCTCACGTCGATGCCGCGGGCGGCGGCGTTGTAGACGAACCCGACTGTGAGGCACGAAGCTAGCGCATGCAGCAAGGCTTCCACTGCATTCGGTCCAGCATTGCTACCGAGCAAGACCGGAGGCTCGTCGCCCACCATTACGAACGGCTGCGAGCGAGATGTATCCTCCTGCATCGCGCCATGGAATCCTTGAATTTCAGTGTGGGAGCGACCGCCACCCTCCCAGGTGGTGTGTGCGCGGAATTGGAACTGCGCGATCTCTGGTCTGTCCTTGATGGCCTCAATCGTCTGGACAAGCTGGTCGACGTTGATGCCATTGGGCGCCGTGGTGGTCATGATCTTCTCCTTGGTCGTGCGTTGCGGTGGCACTGGGTGACCGCGTCTCGGAGGGTGCGAGGTCGTCCGGTACCAATCCGAGCCATTAGGCCATTCCCATGGCGCACACCCCGTGCGCGCCGAGTCGGCGATTGGGGCCATGATTCCGACACCCGCTCCACCCGCCAAGTGAACGAGACGGCGGGTGGGATCTGTTTCAGCAAGGCCAACGCGTGTCGGCCTGCGCCGTCACTGTCCTCGCGATGTGCTGACTGTCTCGCTTACCGCGACCGCGGACGGCTTCGTGCCCCGAGTCATCGCCCCTATCCTCCGTTGCGGGCAATCGTGGCGAACGGGCGAGCATCTGGCATCTGACGAACGACGTAATCTCGTTTCGGAGGCACTGAGGCGATCAGTCCAGCAAGGAGTGCTCCATGGCGAATAGCGTCGCCCCGGCCCGGTTCGAGACGCCGATCTTGCTGTAAATGTGCTCGAGGTGCGATCGCACCGTTCCCTCGCTCACCACAAGTGCTTCCGCGACCTGCTTGCGCGTCCCTCCGAGGGCGACCAGGCGCAGCACTTCCACCTCGCGAGTCGTGAGGCCGGCGGGGGTCGTTCTCCGAACCCGCGGCACGGTTGTCGCCAGGTCAAGGCTAGAGATCAGTGCCTCGACGACATCCGACGCGAGTGCGACGCCCGATTCGGCGAGTAGCGCCTCGGCGGCTCGCTCTGCCGGGATGGCAGCCGCGTCTGGTGAATCGTGGGTCAGTGCATCGAAGCGGTCGGCGACGGCAAGGATCCGGGCCTCGAGGCTGATCTGGGCGGCGCCTGTTCCCACCGGATAGCCGTGCCCATCGAGGCGCTCATGGTGGCCAGCGACGGCCGGGACCAGACTCTCGAAGGCGCGAATGCGCGCGATGATCCGCTGAGAGTGGTACGGATGCAGACGATACTGCTCGCGTTCCGCCTCGGTCAGTCGAGCGTGCGGCTTGGCGAGCACGAACGACGGCACCGCCACCAGTCCGATGTCGTAGACGAGGCCAGCTCGGTGGAGGTCGACCAGACGGGACGCCGGCAGCGAGAGCCTTTGGCCGATGTGCTCCGCCAGGGCTGCGACTCGCCGCGAATGTCCTACGAGGTGCGGCGCCTTCATGTCCGTAAAATCCGCGAACGCGAAGCTGACCTCGTCGAGTTTGGAAACCGGAAGGTAGCGATACGGGGAGCCACTTGGCTCCAGCATCAGGACCTCGTCCCAGATCCGGTCGTGCTCCAGCCCGGCCCAGAACCCGTCGTCGTGCGCCAGCGCCAGGAACGCGTCGACGACCACCGGATCGAACGCCCGGCCTCGCTGCTCGCTTGCCAGCCGCGCGGCTGCGTCGCGTCCGCTCGCGCGGTGGAACACGTCAACAAAGCTGGTGAAGAGCACAATGCGGGACACCAGCGGGATCGAATCGCCCGTGGCCGTGGAGGGCATTCCCGCCCCGTCCCACTGGTCGAACACGTGCATGAGCGCCTGTTGGACGACGGGCGGCATCCCCAACCGCTCGGCGATGCGGCTCGCCATCTCGCAGGTGCTTTGGAAGCCCTCACGCATCGCGGCTCTGCCGTCTTTGAGAAAGCTCAGAATGCGACCCGCGCGTGTACCGATCGCCTCGTCGGCAGCCATGTACTCCCGTGCCCAGGCGAACAGGTCGAGCGGGTTCGTCTTGTCCCGAAAGAACAGCAAGTCCCGTCTTGCGACTAACTCGTCAACGAGCCAGAGCGTCGCCAACTGGCTCGTGTACGCGGTGCAGCCGACGTCCTTCAATAGTTCCGTGTAGAACAAGGCGGCGCGATCCTCATCCGAAAGTTGGAGGGCATCCGCGAGCCGCATGCCGATGTAGCACGAACGCGCGCCGTGTTCCGAATGCAACCCAGCTGCCAGATCACTTGCCAGCGAGAACCCGCCGAGCACGTCCGCCAGGCGGACCCCGTCGGTTGGAGTGGGGGGCCAAGGATCGGGGGCGGCCGTCACCTGCTCATCCTACCCACTGATCGTCGACCCGCTGGGCACGCGCGACGGAGGGGTCGCGTCAGGTCAAGATAGCGAACGCCGTCCACGCCTAGTTCAGGAGGGCGCACCAGATGGACGAAAACTCTCCCTACCGTCCTCCACGGGGCGGTCGCTCACTTCCTGGCGTTGACCAACTCGAAGATTCAGGAGGGAGTGCTGCTGAGGCAGGGTGCCGATCGGAGGTCAAGTTCAGCGGGGGGCGGGCACGCGAGGTGCACTCCGCTCATGAGGACACCCCTGGTGTGCCGGCGAGCAGTTGCTCGGCACGCTCGTGGAGGTACTCGGGCAAAAGGAAAACCCGCCTCGGCCTCTCGGCCTCTCGGCCTCTCGGACTAGCGGCCTAGCGGGTTGGGGCGACCCCGATCGGCTTCGGACGCCGCCAGCAACTACGTCTCTCGAATAGCCTCACGGGGCGGTCGTCCGTTCGTGCTCCGGGCGGCTGGGCGAAGCGACGCCGTGGCCGCCGTGGCCGTCTGGCGCGTCGACGGACGCCTCGGGCCGGATGGGCAGCCCTGCCTCGGTCAACTCGCTGCCGCCATCGAGCAGGTGGGCGTTCGCGTCAGGCGGAACGCGCTACTGGCAGCAGCTATCCTTGGTAGATGATTTCCCCGTCGTGCCACTCGGGCTCGCCCTCGAGGAGAGCAGCCATCTTCTCGTAGCGTTCGTTCTGTTCAGGACTCTCGGCGTTGGCGCGGTAGCTCTCACGGTCCTCGAACACCACCGTTAGGTAGTACTCGTCTGCGTCGCCATCCATCTTGTAGACGGTCGAGCGCACGTACCCTGGGACCTCGAGTCCTTCGTATTCTTTCATTAGCGCCTGCATCTGGGGTTCGGCCCCTGCCTTGAGCCGCATCCGGGCAACAGTCCCGTACATCACATCCTCCTCCGATACTCAATCCTCGGCGCGGATACGCGCCCTGACGTGGACCCAGTACTCCGGCGGCCAGGAGCGCATGGCGTGAGACTCCTTCACGTGGCTAGTCACCGCCTCAAGTAACTCTTAGGTGCTGGGCGCAGAGCCCTCCCAGCGGCATTCCATGGCGTCTGAGCCGCGCGCGATCAGGAGCGCCGTGACCCGCTCGTGAAGCGGAGCAGGCATCGCTGCGTCAACCTCAGCACAGATAACCTTCACCATTCCCGAGATCCTCCATCGCGGAGCGATCCTATCGCGACGCACAACGGGTGTGGTATCGCGACCAGCGAGGGCGTTGGGCAACGGTCGAATCGGTCGAGGGAGCCTGTTCGCTGCTAGCCCCGGTGCGAGGCCTACAGCAGTGTCCAGCATCGTCTTGTCGCTCGCAGTGCCCGGAGATGGACTCGTGCGTCCGATTGAGCCATCCCCCATGAGGTTCAAAGGTGGGTCGCAGCGCCGAAGGGCCCCGTCCTCGAGCTCCAGTAGACGTGAGCGGTCAGCGAACTCGACCGTGACGAACGGAGAGGTGGTTGCGGATCCATGCCGTGATCTGCGCCTCCGTGATCGGCGCCGCAACAGGATCGCGCGAAGGGGCCGCCTTGAGGATCGCAGCGATCGTGCGCCGGAAGGTGGAGCCTCGGCGCGACCCGTTGATGTGGTTCAGAATGATGCGGGTCTTGAGCGTCGCGGTGGACGTGCCCGAGCCCGGCTGTCCAACGTAGATCATCGGCTGCACGTCGTGGCCGACGACGGCCCTGATGACTGCTCGCCCCTCGTCGTCTGCCCCACCAGCTGTGGAGGCCCCGCCCTGACGGCGACGTCACCTCGCTGGTGGTTGACCCTGCCGGGACTGACCGTGTTCCGGTCCCCGAGTATCTGGATGAGTCCGGCCTCGAATTCCTGGCCTGCTGACTCCGTCATCTGCTACCTCCGTGACTTCGTGATCGCGGGCAGTAACCCATGTTGGGATATCGATAAAGTCAAGATGTGACGGTCGGACACGCAGGTAAGGAGCACTCCTCGGCCGCTCTCTTCTAGTTCTTCCGGGCTGCTCGAGGTGACCGATCATCACCTAACACCTGTCGTGTCCCCGCGTCCTCGTGCCGCTCCCAGGGCCAGCGCCCCGTGAGTTCCATTTCAAGCGAGGAGGAAAGGGCCGTCCGGATGGCGACGAGTCCGGCGAGGAGCCGAGACTCTCGAAGGCGGCTCAATGG
>Ga0114916_1000312_pt1 | contig 34596 bp, 35 predicted proteins | sample MalvirAntarct_66_FD_83501 | JGI IMG/M metagenome (GOLD analysis project Ga0114916, IMG submission 83501) | Marine viral communities from the Global Malaspina Expedition - Malaspina viral metaG Antarct_66 | ecosystem: Environmental > Aquatic > Marine > Oceanic | place: West Anvers Island... | reverse complement strand
CTCTTGAATAAATTCATTACTCGAGTTAAATTGGCGTTTATTAAACGCACTTATGGCGTTATTGTGGGACAAAAAGTTTATTATTGTATATCACTTTTTTTTAAACACAAAATCTTTCTAGTATCCAATGACATGGAATGATGCCCTAAATGATTTTCAATTGTATCTTAAGATTGAGCGCGGATTATCAACTAACTCAGTTGCTAATTACACTTATGACATTAAGAAATTAATTCTATTTTTAGAAAATCATAGCATCCAAGCTTCGCCAATCACCATAAAGCACACCACGCTTCAAGAATTTATTTATGAGGTTTCCAAAACGCTCAACGCAAGATCGCAGGCGCGAATTATTTCAGGGTTAAGAAGCTTTTTTGGATATTTAATTTTTGAAGATTATATAAAAATCAATCCTCTAGATCATATAGAATCACCAAAAACGGGTCGAAAACTTCCTGATACACTGAGTTTAGAGGATATTAATAATTTAATTTCAGCCATAGACTTAACTAAGGAATACAACGGCGTGCGTATTGGTGAGCGCGATAGAACAATCCTGGAAACTTTATACAGTTGTGGCTTACGTGTAAGTGAATTGACCGCACTTAAAATTTCCGATTTATTTTTTGATGAAGGTTTTATTAAGGTGACTGGAAAGGGAGATAAACAACGCTTTGTTCCGATCGGACCATTAACCCAAAACTATATTACGCTCTACAAAGATAAAGTTCGCACCGCCATCAATGTCAAAAAAGAATTTCAGGACACTTTATTTTTAAACCATCAAGGCCGCCAACTCTCCCGAGCCATGGTTTTTACCATAGTAAAACGACTCGCCCAGCACATCGAACTGAACAAAACCATCTCTCCACATACCTTCAGACATTCTTTTGCCACGCATCTATTGGCCAATGGCGCCGATTTAAGGGCTATACAATTAATGCTCGGACATGAAAGCATCACAACCACTGAAATATACATGCATGTGGACAGGAGTCATTTAAGAGAAGTGCTTTTAAAATATCATCCCAGAAAATAATTGAGCTGTCTTAACTTCTGTAGCTGATCTCCAGATTTTGATTTTTACACAACAGCTACGGGGTTGCGTCCATAAAATCAAATTTTTAATTCTATACGAATTAAATTTTAAGTTCCGTCATATTTTTCATAACTTACTCATAATCCCCCTATAATTAGATGATTATAATTTTTTCAATATAAAGTAGTTCCTCCCCGATAATCACTTGAAAAAATTATTTCAAAACCTAACTAAAACGCTATGACCCAACGGAGATCAGGATTTCCTTTGCAAAACTCGGACGCCTCTTCTGAGGATCCCCATAAATGGCAATTGGCACTAGAATTCTCTGGTATTGGAGTCTGGGAATTTGACGCGATTGCTAATCAACTATATTTTTCCAAAGGGTCCAAAAAAATTATCGGGGTGACGGACCCCACCTTCGGATCTCACATGGATGCTTGGAATGAACGTGTACATCCAGACGATCGCGAGGGCTATTTAAGTGACTTTCAAAATCATTTAAAGGGATTAGTCCCCATGTATGAAAATGAACACCGTGTGCGCTGTGAGGATGGCTCCTACAAATGGATTCGCGACAGAGGAAAAATTGTAGAGTGGGACAGTCAAAACAACCCTAAGCGCATTATTGGTACCCATACGGACATCACCAACCATAAGCTAAATGAAAATATCATTCACGAATCCTTAGCACTTACTACGGCGCATAACAACAAATTGATGAATTTTGCCCACATTGTTACGCATAATTTAAAACAACACACGGCTAATTTTGAAAGTCTGATGGATTTTTATGATGATGCCAGTACAATTTTGGAGAAAGAGGAAATTATTATACACCTGCGTTTGTTGTCCACCTCTCTCTCCAAAACCATTTCAAACCTGCATGAAGTGGTGAATGTTCAGAACAGCAAAATAATGAAAACGGCCAAAATTTACGTTTCAGATGCGATAGACCATATTTTGGAACTACTGGATATTGTGATTACGGAGCATAACGCAACCATCCATAATAACATTCCAAAAAAACTATTCCTGTATTACAACTATTCTTATTTTGAAAGTATCATCCAAAATTTATTGTCGAACGCTATTAAATATAAGCACCCAGAACGCGATCCTGTAATCTCCATCGACTTTACGTATGACTTAAATGAATTTGAACTTTCTATTTCTGATAACGGAATTGGTATTGATTTAGAAAAGTATGGCAACGATATATTCGGATTGTACAAAACCTTTCATAACAATGAAAATGCCGAAGGAGTAGGATTATATTTGATTAAAAATCAGATTGAAAGTTACGGTGGAACGATTACGGTAGCTAGTGAAGTGAATGTTGGAACGACCTTTACCATTACCGGTAAAAACAGAAAAGTCTAGCACAGGGCCAGACTTTCTTATAAACTATAATACTATTTTTATTTTGCAATATTTACTGCGCGAGTCTCTCGTATCACAGTAACCTTAACCTGTCCTGGGTAAGTCATATCAGTCTGGATTTTTTGTGAGATTTCGAAGGATAGTTTTGCCGCCTGCTCATCAGAGACCCGCTCACTTTCTACCATCACCCGTAACTCACGTCCTGCCTGAATGGCATAAGCTTTATTAACACCATTAAATCCGAAAGCTACATCTTCTAAATCTTTTAGACGTTGGATGTAAGAATCTAAAACTTGACGTCTTGCGCCTGGTCGAGCCCCTGAAATAGCATCACATACCTGAACGATAGGCGCTAACAAGGTAGTCATTTCAATTTCATCGTGATGGGCACCAATAGCATTGCACACTTCAGGTTTTTCACCGTATTTCTCAGCCCATTGCATTCCTAAAATAGCGTGAGGAGTTTCCATGTCCGCTTCAGAATCTGGTACCTTACCAATATCATGAAGTAAACCGGCACGTTTGGCAATTTTCGGATTTAACCCTAATTCTGCCGCCATTACCCCACAAAGTTTTGCCACCTCACGTGAATGTTGTAATAAGTTTTGACCATAAGAAGAACGGTATTTCATACGTCCGACCAACTTGATCAATTCTGGATGCAATCCGTGAATTCCTAAGTCGATTACTGTTCGTTTACCAACTTCAATGATTTCTTGCTCGATTTGCTTCTGCGTTTTCTGAACAACTTCTTCAATTTTGGCCGGGTGGATACGTCCATCGGTGACCAACTTATGAAGGGATAAACGGGCAACTTCACGTCTCACGGAATCAAAACAGGATAATATGATCGCTTCTGGCGTGTCATCAACAATGATCTCTACGCCGGTGGCAGCTTCAATAGCGCGAATGTTTCTTCCTTCCCTACCGATAATGCGACCTTTAACGTCGTCAGATTCAATGTTGAATACGGACACACAATTATCAATGGCTTCTTCAGTACCTATACGTTGAATTGTATTAATGATGATTTTCTTTGCGTCTTGCTGCGCCGTAAGCTTCGCTTCTTCCAAAGTGTCCTGAATATAGGCCATGGCATCAGCCTTAGCTTCATTTTTAAGCGACTCTACCAGTTGTGCTTTCGCCTGTTCAGCTGATAGTCCTGAAATAACTTCAAGCTGCTTAACTTGACTTTTATGTGCTTTATCAACTTCCTCTTTCTTCTTTTCTAAAAATTCAAGACGAAAGTCGTAATCCTTAATTTTCTCTTCTATTTCTTGGGAAAGCTTTTTGTTTTTAGCTAATTCATTAGACACTTGCGACTCTTTATCACGGGTGCGTTTTTCAGCTTCAGCAATTTTTTTATCGCGGGAAAGAATGATCTTCTCGTGTTCTGATTTTAATTCAATAAATTTTTCTTTCGCCTGTAAAAGTTTGTCTTTTTTTATCGATTCGCCTTCAGAATTTGCTTGTTTAATGATTGAATTAGATTCGTCCTGTGCGTTTTTAATCAGTTTAGAAGCATTATTCTTTTCAAGGGTTTTTGCAATAACAAAGCCGAGTATGATGCCCAGTATTGCCCCTCCAACAATTAATAAAATTGTATTTTCCATGTTTAGTTTAGTTTAAAAAAATTCTGATATCAATTAAAGACCCGGATACCACCAGGGTTGGCCTAGCAAAACATCTGGTTGAAAATGTTCAGTCTAAGCAAAAAAAAAGCCTACATCAGCTTCGAATTTAGTATAAACTCCTTAAAAACAAGTATAGGGCTAACAAGCTGATCAAAAATCTGCTCAAAGGCAGCTCGATTTTACAACTTAAACTCACCCTTTTTAAAGAAATAATGTTGAGTTTATCAAATAAATAACTAATGTAGGCAGTAACCTATTTTATTTTAAAGAACGTTAAGAGCTTAAATGTGAGTGAAGAAGATCGTCTAAAGCGGATAATCTATTTTTGACATCTTCACTAACATTGTCTTTATCTATTGTTTTCTGTTCCACTTGAGAAGCAAACTGTAAAGCACACATGGCTAAAACATCCTGTTTGTCCCTCACGGAATAATTTTGCTCAAATTGACCAATCATAGATTCAATTTTCTTAGCGGCTTTACGCAATCCTTCCTCCTGACCTGGTGCAATCGTTAATGGATACACTCTGTTAGCAATGGATAGCTTAATTTTTAGCTGTTCTGACATTAAATACTATGCTTACATTATTCAGATAATTGTGCTATACAATGATCTATGTCTTTTATTAATGTATTTATCTTGAGCTTTGTCTCTCGTTTATTTTCATCACTGCCCAACATTGAATTCGCAATTTTGAGGGCTTCATATTTTTCAACCCAAGAGCTCAAAGCTTCTTGCTGCTGAATGATTTTTTGCTGATAGCTAGCCAATTCTTCAGAAAGCTTCGCATTGGTCTGTTTTAAAACCTCCTGCTTGTGTAAAACTTTGCTGATTTTATTCTCTAAAGCATCAACGATATCTTCAACTTTACTCATTTACAAATTTCAATACTGATGTAACAAAGTTAACATACCTTATCAAAAATCACAATTGTTTTGTCATAAATTTTAAAAATTTTTAAAGTCATAATTTTAAACCACTTACCTCTGCTAAAGTTAACTATGCATTACAGCATTTCCCAAAATATAAATCCCACGCCTGTTCAATTCCACTGAGTTGTGCATAACTGTATACCAGACTTTATAAAGTATAGTTCGTAAACCCCGTAAATTCAATATTGAAACCTTCCCGAAGCTGCTTTAAAATGGACCCACGATAAACCGCATTACTTTAGGCACTCCTAACTTTTTTTAATAATTTTAGCCTTTTAAATTTAGCTATGAAATTTTTAATTATCCCTCTTCTTATCAGCTCCTTTGCATTTGCTCAGGTAGAGTATCCCACGGATTATTTTAGAAGTCCTTTAGATATCCCAATCATTCCTTCCGGAACTTTTGGCGAATTGAGAACTAATCATTTTCATGCAGGCTTGGACATCAAAACCCAACAACGCGAAGGCCACAATGTATACACAATTGCAGAGGGTTACGTCAGTCGTATTAAAGTATCACATTATGGATATGGCAAAGTTATTTACATTACCCATCCCAATGGATATACCAGTGTTTATGGACACCTTTCCAGTTATGCGCCCATACTTGAAGCTTATGTAAAAGCAGCACAATATAAAAACGAATCTTATGAGGTGGAATTGTTTCCTGCTGTGGATGAATTAAAAGTGAATAAGGATGAAATTATAGCCTATTCAGGAAATACTGGAAGTTCTGGCGGCCCGCATTTACATTTTGAAATTCGCGATCAGCAAGAGCGCACCATTAATCCTTTACTGTTCGGATTGGACGTTCAGGATAAAAAAACACCATATGTTAGGGGCGTTTATGCGTATACCAAAGATGACCAATCTTCCGTTAACGGGAAAATAGGCCGGGTGGAATTGCGACTGATCCCAACCAAAACAAAAGATTATACCGTAGAAAACGTGACCGCACATGGCACCATCGGGTTTGGAATAGTCAGTTATGATTCGCAGGATTTGGCGGTCAATCAAAATGGCATTAACGGATTGGAGACTTTTTTTAATGGACATAAGAAGTTTGAAATGGATTTTAACCGATTTTCATTCTCAGAATCCAGACATATCAATAGGTTTTTAGATTACGAATATTTTAAAACCAAAAGAAATCGCATACAAAAGCTGTTTGTTGAGCAAGGGAACGTGCTCAGTCTTTATCAGAATTTGGACAATGACGGCTATGTGGTGATTGAGGACAGTACCGCCTCTGTGTACAAGGTGCGCATCAAAGATTTTCATAACAATGAATCTTGGGTTACCATTCCAATTAACGGAAAAAAAATGCCCACTACCCCAAACCTTGTAGATACTACGGCTAAAACCTATATTTTTGCGGACCAACCTACCAACCTTAACGAGACTAACGTCAGTGTTTTTATTCCGGCCAACAGTTTTTATGAGGATGCCTATATCGATTTCAAAGTGCGTAATGACACCCTATATTTACATAAAGATGTTATACCGCTCCAAAAAAATGTCACTATTACCTACAACGTCAGCAAATATAAAGATGCCGAAAAAGAGAAATTATATATTGCTGAACTCATCGGATATCGAAATTACCCTAGCTATTTGAGCACTAAAAGAAAAGGAGACGTGTTAACGACTTCTTCCAACGCTTTAGGTACCTATGCATTGGTCATGGACACCCAAGGACCAAAAATATCGGCAACGAACTTCCAGGATGGAAAATGGTTGAGCAATTTTCGCTATCTTAAATTTAAAATTACAGACAATCTCTCGGGAATCAGTAATTACAGAGCAACTATTAATGGGAAATTTATATTAGTAGAATACGAGTACAAGACCAACACCCTAACCTTCGATTTTAACGATAATGTGGTCACGGATACCAAGAATGAATTGAAACTTGTAGTTACAGATAACGTAGGAAATAGCTCCACATTTGAAGCCACATTTTTTAGGAAATAACATCCACTCTTTGAAACTAAATTTATACTTGTTGCGCTTCGGCATATTATTATTGCCCTTTTTAGGGTGGTCACAAACCGCAACTATAAAAGGAGTGGTGTTGGATGCTTCCACTCTACCCGTTGATAATGCTAACATTACCGCAGACGGTACTGGTACAACCACGAATGCAAACGGATTTTATGAGCTTAAAATCCCTGCAGATAGTGATGTTACCTTGGTTTTTACGCATCTTCTATATAAACGTGTCCTAGTTAAATTCAACCTTAAGAACGGCCAGGTTGTAGAATTTAATCCGGTCATGAACTTGAATGTAGAGCAAATTGCTACCGTTGTCATCACTAGCAACCAAGGCCAATCAGTAGCTGGAGTTACCACCATAGCACCGGAACTGCTCAGAACCATTAAAGGTGCACAACCTGGGGTTGAAAACATTTTAAAAACCTTACCTGGGGTCAATGTTTCAAATGAGCTGAGCACTCAATACTCCGTACGCGGTGGAAATTTTGACGAAAATTTGGTGTATGTTAATGAAATTGAAATCTATCGGCCCTTTTTAGTACGCTCAGGACAACAAGAAGGTCTAAGCTTTGTCAATACAGATTTAGTGCAAAATATTGAATTCTCTGCGGGAGGTTTTCAATCAAAATACGGCGATAAATTATCTTCAGTTTTAGATATTACCTACAAGAATCCCATCAAATTTGGGTTGAATGCGGAAGCTTCCTTATTGGGCGGCAGTATTTCAGCGGAAGCAGTATCCAAAGATTCAAAGCTATCGGGAATTATGGGACTGCGTTATAGAGACAACAGTTTAATTTTAAATTCTTTAGAAACAGAAGGCACTGTTAAACCTGTTTTTGCCGATGCCCAAACCTATATAACCTATAAGTTCTCCGATAAATTTCAGCTTAATTTCTTAGGAAATATCTCCAGCAACTCCTACACATTTCAACCTCAAAACCGGCAAACTAATTTTGGAACTATTGACGATCCCAAAGCGTTATTAGTCTATTATGAAGGTCAGGAAAAAGACAACTACAACACTTACTTTGGAGCATTTAAGGCTAATTATTTTGCCAGTGATGCCCTCACTCTTAAATTAATTGCAGCCACCTATCACACCACTGAAGAAGAGTATTTTGATATATTGGCCCAATACCGTTTAGGGGAAGTTAACAGTAATATAGGCGATAAAAATTTAGGTGAAGTAGAATTTAGTGAAGGTATCGGATCGCAGCTGACCCACGCTAGAAATGACTTGGACGCTTTAATTAGCACCATTGAACATAAGGGAGATTATAAACTGGATGATCATACTTTTGAGTGGTCCATTAAATATACCCATGAAGATATACGGGATCGTTTGGTGGAATGGGAGGTTATTGACTCGGCAGGATTCTCCATCAATCCGCCTAATTTGAATATGGTCAAAGACCAGCCCTACCAACCGTATCAGGGACCATTAGTGGCATTTCAAAATGTACGCTTTACAAACCAGGTTCAAATTGACCGCTTTCAGGCTTATGCGCAATGGAGCAAACGTTCAGAGTTGGGCTCGAATGACGTGTTCTACAATTTTGGAGTGCGAGCGCATCATTGGACCGTCAATGGAGACGGCATAAAAAGCAGTGCACAAACGGTGTTTAGTCCGAGAGGACAATTTGCTGTTAAACCTGATTGGGATAAAGATATGTTGTTCAGAATTGCTGGCGGCTTGTATTACCAACCCCCTTTCTATAGGGAGCTTCGCGATTCGTCAGGAATTGTCAGACCAGATGTCAAAGCCCAGAAATCCATTCATCTCGTTTTAGGGAATGAATACAGCTTTAAAATGTGGGACCGCCCGTTCAAATTGGTTTCTGAAGCCTATTATAAACATATGACCGACGTCAATCCGTACACCTTAGAGAATGTCCGTATTCGGTATCGCGCCACTAATAATGCAAAGGCCTATGCTTACGGGGTAGATTTACGATTGAACGGAGAATTTGTTCCGGGCACGGAATCCTGGTTCAGTTTTGGGTATCTAAAAACCGAAGAGCATATTGAAGATCGCGGTTATATTGCCCGACCTACGGATCAGCGTTTAAAATTTGGGGTGTTGTTTCAAGATTACGTACCCAACATTCCGGAGTTAAAAGTGTATCTCAATTTGGTGTACAACACCGGTGTTCCTGGAGGATCTCCGAGTTATGCTGATCCGTATGACTATCAAAATAGATTGCGCGATTATAAGCGTGCTGATGTTGGGTTTTCCTACGCCATCATAGACCGAAACAAAACTTACAGGTCGCACTGGAAAAACAAGCTAAAAGAATTGACCATTGGGGTTGAAGTTTTTAATATGTTCGATGTTCAGAATACCATCACCCACACCTGGGTGAGAGATGTGTACAGCAAACGCCAATATGCCATTCCCAATTATTTAAGTCCCCGTGTTTTTAATGTGCGGTTAGCGATGAAGTTATAGTTTGTGTCTCCCGTACTTCGGTTTAAGAATAATTTCAGCAAAACATTTTAAATAAAATCCTTTAATACTGAAATCACATAATCAACTTCTGCTTGGGTATTAAAACGCGAAAATGAAAACCGTACTGAAGGCTTCATTAAATAATCAGCCGTTAATATTTCAGAGAGAACGTGCGAATTTTGATTGCTTCCACTTTGGCAAGCTGATCCTTTTGAACAGGCAATCCCTTTCAAATCCAATTGAAAATGCAGCATCCCTCCTTTCTCCGGGGCAATGGGCAAGCACACGTTAATAATCGTGTAGGTACTACTCTCTGCGTCTTCGCAATTACCATTAAAAGTAATGTCTGCTGACAGGGTTTTCAACTGCTCAATAAAATAGGCCTTGAGTTCAGAAATTTGCCTGCGTTCAGCCTCCAAGTGTTCATAACTGAGTTTAAGGGCCGTTTCCATTCCTACAATGTTGTGAATGGCTTCTGTACCCGCGCGATAGCCACGTTCTTGTTCCCCGCCAAATATGGAGGCTTTAATTCCAGATCCTTTTCGTATAAATGCAAAACCAACCCCTTTTGGACCGTGGAATTTATGGGCGCTAGCCGCAATAAAATCGACAGGAATAGCCTGTAGGTCTAACTGATAATGTCCTACAGATTGGACGGTATCACTATGGAATAGGGCCTGATGTGCTTTACATAAAATAGCCACTTTCTGAAGGTCCAATGTATTGCCAATCTCATTATTAATGTGCATCAGGCTCACCAATGTTTGGTCTGACGTTTGCAAAAGACGCTCAAGATCTTGTAAATCGAGCACCCCGTGTTTTAATAACTTAACATACTTTACGGAAATATTGTATTCCTTTTGAAGCTGCTCCACAGTATGCAATACCGCATGATGCTCCAATTTACTCGTAATGATTGTGGTAACTCCCAAATCTCTTACAGCACTCCGCAATACTAAATTATCCGCTTCCGTGCCTCCGGCCGTAAATACGATTTCAGATGCATGTACATTAAAAAATGAAGCAATGGTCTTTCTTGAGGTTTCAATCAACGATTTAGCAGACCGTCCCAAACCATGCGTAGAAGAAGCATTACCATAATATTGCCGCATTACTTCTGTCATCTTTTCGATGACTTCATCGCGCATGGGTGTTGTTGCTGCATTATCAAAATAAACCTGTGTCATAACTATAATTTGTAGTGAATATTGGGGTGTAGCTCTTAAAAATCGCTCCAGATTCCTAAATTCCTATGACACATATTCAAGTTTTATGTTAGGACTCAAAACATGTATGTATAGGCCGGAGATTCGCTTGCAATATGCAAAAATACTCCAAATAAAATTATTTGGGAGATGCGGCGTTATAAATTAGAGAATGCCTTATTTTTGTGGCTTAATTGATGGAAATGCAAAAAATTATTTACTTTTTAAGTTTGAGCCTACTATTGGCAGCGTGTGATGATGGCGATATTATTAATGTAGAATTGGATTTTGACAAAAAGCTCGCCATGTGCGGTTTAGATGAATCGGTTTATTTTTTGTATGATACAAAGACAGATCCATCAGAATCCTTGAGTTTAATATTTCCAAATAACTCCACAACCCGACTTATTTTTAATCCGGAAACCAATAATTACGCCAGCACTTTCGAAATTAACGGGTCGAGCACAAAATTTAATTATAGAACATATGATGGCGACCCAAAAAATTTGATCTGTAATTTACTACCGGACGCCAATACAAATATTTTAATGGATTACGCTGCCACATCAGGCGTTGTCACCACTTTGACGACGTTTATAGACGATGATGCTGACGGAATCTTATCGGCTTTTGAAGATGAAAATTTAGATGGTGATAACAATCCTGCAACCAATCCTACCGACTCAGATGGCGATGGGATACCGGATTATTTAGACGCTGACGATGACAATGATAATGTCTTGACCAAAAATGAAGGTCACAACTATTCCGAAGCTGATGGTTTATCAAAGGCACAAGATACAGATGGGGACGGCATACCAGATTATTTAGATGAAGATGATGATGGCGATAACGTGTTAACCCGTTTAGAAGACGAAAACGGCAACGGTAACCCTAGGGATGATTTTGATGAGGCGACCGAGACACCAGCGGTTCCGAGGTATTTAAACAAAGTGTCCACAGATACTTTTGATTATACCGAGTTCACTCCAACCACTTACCAACGCATCATCACCGTAAAATTTCAAATTAAGAATGTGAATTTGGACATTATCAGTTTAACGGATATTGACTTCGGTACTTTTACGCAGACTTATACGATTGAAAGTGAGTAATATTTTCATTTACTTCGATCGTTGCTATTCAACTTTTATCCAATATAAAAAACTTGGGATAAAACTTTAAAATTTACATATTCTGATAAATATAAACTTCTGTCGCCCCTAATCCATATTTTTGAAAGTCGGCAGCATAAAATTTGACGTTGTCATAACGACTAAAAAGTGTTTCCAACTCCATCTTGAGCACGCCCTCTCCCACCCCATGTATAAATACAATCTTTTGGATGCGTTTGCTGATGGCAAATTCCAACTTATGGCGCGCAGTGTCCAACTGCAGTGTTAACATGTCATAATTGGATAAATGACGTTGATTTTCGGTGAGATTATGAATGTGCAAATCCACCTCCATTGCAGGCTGACTGCGCTCTTTGGGTTTTACACGTACAGACTTTCGCTTGCCGGGTTGCTCTTTCTCTGAAAGCACTTCGTCAAAAGAATGGTCAGCAAAAATGCTGGATCTCAAAGTATCCTTTTCGGCCATTTTCAGCAACTCAGATTCTTGAAAATCCATTAAAAACCCATCTTCAGTATCGATAAAAATAGTTTTCCCTTCAATTTTTGAAACCGTACCGGAAATGGCTTCATCCAATACAGTAACCTTATCCCCTACTTTTAAGTTCATGGTTTATCAGTATTATCAGAAGTCATTTCTGAATCATTTTTGCTAGGAATGTTTTTCGAAAGTCGGTAGACCCCAATCATCAAGATAACGATACCTCCAATGAGTATGTATTCATTTTGCTCCGTTCCAGCCTTGGCGTATATGGCAATAATGCCACCAATAAGAATGAGCAAAAAGTTTATGAGCCGTGACGTTTTCATGCGTTCAATGATTAAATATGAACGACGAAATTACACATTTAGAACTAAAAAATCAGCGGTTCTACACAAATCTAGGTTGAAAAATTCTGAGAATGGCTTGCAATCTTTTTATACATTTGCGCATGATGCTATTCCACTTTATCAAGCCTGAAGATTTTATGCTCCCTTGCATCAACAAGCAATTGTTGGGTATGGAATGCTTAGGCTGTGGGATTCAGCGTGCTACCGTGTTAGTTTTTAGAGGCGACTTTGTACTGGCTTTTAAAACGTATCCCGCAATTTACGCGCTTATTTTATTGGCACTTTTTCTTATATTTAACCTGTTTATCAAATTTAAGTATGATGAAAAACTAAAAATCGCCTTGATTATCTTAAGTGTCGGTATTATTATTATCAGCTATATTCTAAAAATAACCAACTAACTCAATTTTATATATGGAACAACAAAAACTGAACACCACAATTATTTATGTATTGGCTATTTTAGGCTTACTCTGCTGCTGCTTTGGAGGTTTAGGATTTATACTTGCGGGGGTTGCCTACTATATGGCGCACACAAAACTTAACGAAGCATATTTAAACCCAGAGCAATACACAAATATTTCTGGTATGAAGACTGCCAAAACGGTTGCATTAGTCATTTTAATCCTAAACCTTGTGTATTTAGGTGCCACAGTTTACAGAATTTCAACGATTGGATGGGATGTTCTCATGGAACAATCGCGAGAAATGATGGAGGGTTATGGACTTGAAGTGCCGGAATAACTCAAATTAACACATTAAAAAAGCGGCTTTACGGCCGCTTTTTTATTTGTAATGATTTTAAGAAACTGATCTATCTACTTATCCTTACCTACATCAAACCGGTAAATAAGGCGCCGATAAATATCAGGAGGTATAAACTGACAATGGCGATCGTAAAAATACCTAAAAACTTATAATGTGATTTTAAGTTTGAGAATGCTGCCGTTAAATCGTCAGAATTGTTGGAGGCTAAAGCGCTCTTCATTTTTCTGGAAAAATTAAAAAGGTACAGCACAGGGAAAAAGTACACCAAAGCCATGGCTACATAGATCAATCCGAAAAAGGACATATTCATATTCATGCCCATAGCTTCATATGGATTTCCTCCAGGCATCAGCCCCATGGCCACGCTAAAGAAGATCCCAAAGAGCAACATCAATCCTATTCCTATAAATCCTAAAATGGAGAGAAAATAAGTCCAGCTGGACGTTTCTTTTAAAAAGTCCAAAATTGCTGGAGGTAGATTCAGTTCAAAGGTATCAAAAACAGATTTTTGTTCTATCATTAGGATTTCGGTTCAAATTGTTTTAAAGTTTTGATAATGATACTGACACAGTCCAATAACTGCGCTTCAGTAATCACTAATGGCGGTGCAAAACGGATGATGTTGCCGTGTGTAGGTTTTGCCAACAAACCATTATCACGCAATGCCAAACAGATGTTCCAAGCGGTCTCCCCATCTTCACTGTCATTAATGACGATGGCATTGAGTAAACCTTTCCCACGAACTAATTTTGTAATGGTACTAGTCCCAATGAATTTATCCAACTCACTTCTAAAAAGTTGACCTAATTTTTCAGCATTTTCAGCTAAATTCTCGTCTTTAACCACTTCTAAAGCAGCCATTGCTACGGCAGAAGCAACAGGATTCCCACCAAAAGTACTTCCGTGATTTCCTGGTTGGATGACGTTCATGACGGAATCATTCGCCAACACCGCACTTACTGGGTAAGCACCACCGCTTAAGGCTTTCCCTAAGATTAAAATATCTGGTTTTACATTTTCGTGGTCTACTGCCAATAACTTCCCGGTTCTTGCAATCCCCGTTTGTACTTCATCAGCAATAAATAGGACGTTATGCTCTTCACATAATGCCTTCGCTTTAGAGAGGTAGTTTTCGCTTGGTACGTAAACTCCAGCTTCACCTTGAATAGGTTCCACTAAAAATCCTGCAACATTGGGGTTCGATTTCAAAGTCGCCTCCAATTCCTGTAAATTATCGTATTCAATTTTAATAAAGCCATCGGTAAAAGGTCCAAAGTGTTCGCGTGCTACAGGATCATTGGAAAATGAAATGATGGTTGTGGTACGGCCGTGGAAATTATTTTTACAGACAATAATTTCAGCCTGATGGTTTGCAATACCTTTAACTTCATAAGCCCATTTTCTACAAATTTTAAGCGCAGTTTCTACAGCCTCAGCCCCTGTATTCATTGGTAATACTTTATCAAAACCAAAATATTTTGCCACATAGGCTTCATATTTACCCAACATGTCATTGTGAAATGCTCGAGAAGTTAAGGTTAACGTTTTTGCCTGATTTACCATGGCATCGACAATTTTAGGATGACAATGGCCTTGATTGACGGCAGAATAGGCAGAAAGAAAATCGTAATATTTTTTCCCTTCAACATCCCATACAAACACACCTTCTCCTTTAGCCAGCACTACTGGTATCGGATGGTAATTATGTGCACCATACTTGTTTTCTAAATCGATCGCTTGTTGCGAAGTTACTTGGTCTAAAACAGCCATTTTATAAGAATTTAAGGTTTTATGTCTTTGTTAAGACAGGGTTTAGCCGGATTTTTAAAGCGGCAAACATTAATAATTAAGTCTCGCTAGGCGAGGAAAATAACCATTCCTACTGTACCTTTATTCTTTCGATATCCCGGTAAGTTAGTGGGGCGAAAAAGCAGCGTGGGAGAGAAATCATCCCTAGGGCCTGCAAATTATGAAATAATTAAGCCTCTGAAAAATTTTAAGAGTGATTTCGAGGTGCAATTTCAGATTTTTATAACTAAAAGCGCCTTTTTATTTCACGCACACTGTTTCATATACTTTCATTCCATACAGAGCATCCCATAAGGACAATTCTCGAACTTTAGAATACCCTGGAATTACAAACCACCCTAAAATCAAAATTTCACGGATAAAATGACAAAATGTAATTCGTAAATCGCATTTGGTTTCACTATTTTTGCGGCATGGGAAGACGAAATAAAAAACAAATCTTTGAGAATGTTCTAGTGGTTGATGCTGGTGCAAAAGGAAAATCAGTTGCCAAATCGCCAGATGGCGCGGTTATTTTTATGCAAAATGTGGTTCCTGGTGATGTGGTGGATGTTGAAACCTTTAAAAAGCGTAAATCCTACTACGAAGGCAAGGCTATCAAATTCCACGAGTATTCCCATAAACGCACGGAACCGAGATGTCAGCATTTTGGGGTTTGTGGCGGCTGTAAATGGCAGGATATGGCTTATGAACACCAATTGTTCTACAAGCAAAAAGAAGTTGAAGAAAACCTAAAGCGTATTGGGCATTTAGAACTTCCTTCGATCACGCCAATTTTAGGTTCTGCCAAAGATTATTTTTATCGAAATAAAATGGAATTTTCGTTTAGCGATAGCCGTTGGTTAACTTTGGAAGAGATTAAATCTGAAGAGGATTTTGGTGATAAAGATGCCCTCGGTTTCCATATTCCTGGAATGTGGGATAAGATATTGGATATCGAGAAATGTTGGTTACAAGCTGATCCGTCCAATGCCATTCGAAACTCCGTAAAAGAGTTCGCCGTAAAACACGGGATGGAATTTTTTAATGCCCGCAACCAGACCGGGTTTTTAAGAACGATGATGCTCCGCACCTCCTCCACCGGTGATATAATGGTGCTTTTCCAATTTTACAAGGAAGATAAAGCCAATCGTATTTTATTAATGGATTATATCGGTGACAAATTCCCAGAAATCACCTCATTGCAATATGTCATCAATGGAAAGGCGAATGATACCATTTATGATCAGGAAGTGATTTGCTATAAAGGCGAAGATCATATTTTTGAAGAGATGGAAGGCTTGAAATTTAAAATCAATGCAAAATCCTTTTACCAAACCAATTCTGAACAAGCGTTCGAACTTTATAAAATTACCCGAGATTTTGCCGATTTAAAAGGTGATGAATTAGTCTACGATTTGTACACCGGTACCGGAACCATTGCTCAATTCGTAGCTAAAAACGCCAAAAAAGTGGTGGGCGTTGAAGCTGTTGCCGATGCTATTTCCGCTGCAAAACAAAATGCACAATTAAACGGTATTGACAACGTTGAATTTTATGTAGGTGATATGAAAAATGTATTCAATGCAGATTTCATTAACCAGCACGGGCATCCGGATGTTATTATTACGGACCCTCCAAGAGATGGGATGCATAAGGATGTTGTGGAACAAATATTAAACATTGCGCCAGCTAAAGTGGTTTATGTCAGCTGTAATAGTGCGACGCAAGCTAGAGATTTGCAATTGATGGACGCCATGTATAAAGTGACCAAAGTGCAACCGGTAGATATGTTTCCGCAAACGCATCACGTTGAAAATGTTGTACTTTTGGAAAAAAGATGAAATGATTGATGATTGATGATTGAAGATTGAAGATTGATGATTGTTGATTTGTTGAAACACCACTGATTTACTAGAAAATTAAAGACACTTGAAAAGAAACACCCTCTATAACTACACTAAAATCATCTGTTTGTTGGTTATGACTGCAACGCTTTGGAGTTGTGAACGTGATGATATCTGTGCAACGGCAACGCCAACAACACCTCACTTAATTGTTCGTTTTTACAATATTAATGAGAGAACCGAGACAAAAACCGTGCGACGAATGAATGTGTATGAGGAAACCAATTCAAAATACCTTTTACTGGACAAAACGCTCGATTCTATCGTATTGCCATTGCGGATTGATGTTTTAGATGCTCCCAATACAACCCGATTTATTATTGAAAGAGATGGTGATTTTGAGTTGGATGAAGATCCTGCTACACAGTCAAATATCGACATCTTGGAAGTGACATACACCCCAGAATTAATTTATGTCTCTCGGGCCTGCGGTTATAAAAGTGTCTTTAATAATGTCGCGGCCAACCGTGAAAAAGATGACGACAATTGGATGATTGACGTTCAAGTAATAAACTCCACTCTAAACAATGAAGATGCAGCGCATATCAACATTTATCACTAGTCTGATTCTTTTGATGGTGTTACCTCTAACATCATTGGCCCAAACGGAACAAGACGACAATAGGAAGGATACCATTACAGTCAAACAAAAGTATGGTTTGAGATTGGGTGGCGATATCGGAAAATTAGTGCGGTCATTTGTGGATGATGATTATAAAGGGTTTGAAATTGCTGCCGATTATAGGCTCACCCAAAAACTCTATCTCGCAGGAGAATTGGGCTCTGAAGAAAACACTGTTAGCAATGATTATTTAAATGTTACGGCAAAAGGCAGTTACTTTAAAGCGGGTATTGATTACAATCTCTACAGAAATTGGCTCGATATGGAAAACCTGATTTATACAGGTCTTCGTGTGGGTGCCAGCACCTTTAGTCAAGGTTTAAACAGTTATACGGTGTATACTACGGACCAATATTATGACACCCCCTTTACATCAACGGATGTGCAGGAATACAAAGGTCTTTCAGCCCTTTGGATTGAAATGGTGATTGGCGCAAAAGCAGAGCTGTTCACCAATCTTTTTATTGGCGCCAATGTGCAAGTTAAAGGCATGATTTCTCAAGATCAGCCTTCAAATTTTGAAAATCTCTACGTGCCCGGATTTAATAGAACCTTTGACAGTGGTCGTTTCGGTTTCGGGTTTGGCTACAATATTTCGTACTTGATTCCTATCTACAAGAAAAATAAGAAAATCAGTATAGAGGATTAAAACTATCCAAATCCATTTAATTTTTTTATCCTTTGTTAGCGAAATTTTCTTAACTTCTGCATACTAATCCTAACCTATGCACAAAGATGAGATTGCCGATTTATTAGAGGAGAAATACCACACGTTCCTCAATTGGCTCGAAGTTCAAGATGATGAAAAATGGACACAAGGTCCTGAAGGCAAATGGACATCAGGCCAACAAGCCCTGCACTTGTTGCAAAGTATCAAACCTTTAAATGATGTATTGAGTCTACCCCGATTTTGGTATAAATACGCCTACGGACTCAACAATCGTGAATTGCGCGATTATGATACCATTGTGCAACGCTATCTCCAACGCTTGGAAGATTATAAGAAAAATCCGCGAAAAGCTTCAAAAATACTTAGAATTCCAAAACTTAAAGACAAACGCTATATTTTAAATCGGTTGCAGGTGGAAAGTAAAAAACTACAATACAAAACCCGACGCATTTCAGACAAGAATTTGGACACGTTGGTGCTACCCCACCCCATCATGGGCAAAATGCCGGTACGTGAGTTGCTCATGTGGACGGCCTATCATGCGGAACACCATACCAAGCAACTCCAAGAATTGTATTAATTAGGCTTGAAAAAGAAATGTTAACCTAGATGTGTTTGACCATTTCCTAGTCCATATATTTTCCTTTCTTGCTACCTTCATACATCACATATTTAACCAACCGCGCTTCCAATTTGGCGTTAACCAAATGAATTTTTCGCGAAGGTCTAAGTCCAACATGTTTTAAAGCATCAAGATTGGAAGTGATGAACCATGCATCCGTTCCTGGGTAATTTTGTTTTAAGGTGTCGCCAATACTTTTATAAAACGATTCCATTTCAATATCCAAACGCTCACCGTAGGGTGGATTGAATACCATATGTAATTTTTCATTGCCGGCCTTTTGGGTTTTAAAGAAATCTTCGTGACGCACTTCTACAAAATCTTCCAATTGCGCATTGCTGATGTTCTCTTTCGCCTTTGTTACAGCACTTGGCGATTTGTCATAACCAATTATTTTATGATGAAAATCTCTAGTTTTAGTCAATAGTGATTCTTCAATCTTTTCGAATAAATCGACATCCCAATCTTGCCAGCGTTCAAATGCAAATTCCTTACGCATCAAATTTGGTGGAATGTTACAGGCAATCATGGCCGCTTCAGCTAAAATAGTGCCACTACCACACATCGGATCCATAAAATTAGTTTGCCCATCCCAACCTGACAACATGATCAAGCCTGCCGCCAGCACTTCATTGATAGGTGCAATATTCGTCGCTGTTTTATAACCCCGCTTGTGCAAAGAATCTCCCGAAGAATCTAACGAGATATTACACATATTCCGATCAATATGAACGTTAATCTTTAAATCAGGAAACTTTAAATCGACATTAGGACGTTCGCCAACTGTATCCCTAAACTTGTCTACAATAGCATCCTTGGTTTTTTGGGCAATGTATAAGGAATGGGTAAACAAATGCGAATGCACTGTAGCATCCACTGCAATAGTACCGGTTGGCTTTACATATTGCGACCAATCCATTTTATAAAGTTGGTCATATAAATCTTTTTCGTTGTTGACTCTAAAACTATTGATGGGCTTCAGAATTTTAATGGCGGTTCTCAGCGCTAAGTTGGTTTTGTACATAAATCCTTTATCCCCTGCAAAGCTCACGTTTCGCACCCCAACTTTTACGTCTCGTGCACCCAATTGGGTCAACTCTTTTGCCAGTAATTCTTCAAAACCAAATAAGGTTTTGGCAACCATATTAAAATTATTATCCATTATTCTCATCCTATAGATTACAAAAATAAAGTATTTTTGCAGTCAGACGAATTTATAATGATAAAAGACACAACACAGTGGTACGCTTCATGGTTTGACACCTCGTATTACCACATACTCTATGAAGATAGAGACTATGCCGAAGCACACCAATTTATGGATAACTTGACCCAGTATTTAAATTTACCCGAAAATGGTAAAATACTCGATCTTGCCTGCGGTAAAGGGAGACATTCCATATATCTCAGCTCCCTGGGCTATGATGTAACTGGCGTTGACCTCTCCGTAAACAGCATTGCCTACGCCAAACAACATGAACATGAAAAACTTCATTTTGAAGTGCATGATATGTGCAGACCGTTCAATGATCAATTTGACGCCGTGTTTAATTTGTTTACCAGTTTTGGATATTTTGATCGGACGGAAGACAACTTAAATACCATTAAAGCTATTAGAGACGATTTAAATGAATCTGGTTTTGGAGTCATTGACTTTATGAACAGCGATTATGTTATTGATAATTTAGTACCTGAAGATGTGAAAACGGTAGGCGGCATTGATTTTCATCAAAAACGCTATGTGGAGGACGGTTACATTATTAAAGATATTAGCTTTACGGACAAGGGTGAAGAATTTCATTATCAAGAACGTGTTAAAGCTAAAACACTTGCTGATTTTGAAGCACTATTTGAAGAAGCCGGTGTGTATTTATTGGATGTTTTTGGCGATTACAAACTGCGAAAATTTCATAAGGCCACCTCAGAGCGTTTAATAATGATCTTTAAATGATACACTATTTATTACCAATTCTTGCCGTTGTTATTGGTGTATTGTTAGTTTTGATTTTTAAACAACGCAAGCCCAAGTACACAAAATTACTATTGTCATTTAGTGGTGCTTTTTTGTTAGCCTTAACCCTTTTTGAACTGATGCCGGAAGTCTATGAGCATTTAGACGCTAAGGAAACTGGGCTGTTCATCATGTTTGGTATACTCATTCAAATTTTGTTGGAATTTTTTTCAAAAGGGGCAGAACATGGCCATGTTCATGTGCATGAGGGTGACACTGAATTTCCGTGGGTGTTGTTCATCAGTTTGAGCATCCATAGTTTTTTGGAAGGGTTTCCCATCCACCAACACAATGATATGGTGTATGGCGTCCTTATTCATAAAATACCCATTGCGGCCCTAATTACTACTTATCTGATACAATCCAAATTTACCAAAGTACAAGTGGTTGGATTTTTGGTGGTTTTTGCAGCCATGACGCCAATTGGAACACTCATTTCCAATACGGTGACATTAGTTGAAGGGTATGTGTTTTACATAAATGCCATTGTTATTGGCATCTTCTTCCACATCTCTACGGTGATATTATTTGAAAGTAGTGAAGGCCATAAATTCAACCTTTCCAAACTGGTGGTGATCGTCCTGGGAATTGTAGTGGCGTATATGATTTAGGGTTTGAGGTTTGAGGTTTGAGGTTTGAGAAAATATAAATTTTATTTAGAGAGATTTACGCTTTCGCTAGAAACACCATGTTTAGTAAAGAAGATTCACGGAAATTAAGAGAAGAATTCTGGATCAGTTTCGGGAAATCATTTCCTAGAAAATGGATCCTGTATGATACGAAACTTAAAGGTTTTGCCTTCAAATTTCATTTTGACACCAAATCAGCCATGGTCACTTTAGACCTTGAAGACGATTTGGAAAACCGGATCAACAATTGGGATAAATTGCAGTCTTTAAAAGCGATTTTAACTGATAAATTTCTACCGGATGCCATTTTTGAAGAGGAATATTTTTTAGAAAACGGCAAAGAAATCTCCAGAATCTACGTGCGATTAGATCAAAAAGTATCCATTCACAATAAAAACACTTGGAGAGACGTGATGGAGTTTTTTGTAGAAAAAATGACGCTATTCGAAAGCTTTTTTGAAGAGTATAAGGATTTTATTGACTCTTAATGGTTAGCAAGCTTCAGTTGGCAGTAGGCAGTTGACAGTTGGCAGTCAACAGTTGGCAGTCAACAGTTGTCAGTTAGCAGTTCAGGTTAAAATAAACTCTATATACTAAATTCTTAATACTTAATACTAAATACTCGATACTGTTTACTGAAGACTGAATACTGCCTACTGAATACTATAGCCCGAAAACCCTTGCTCCTTTCCTCAAATTGTCAGATATTGTTAGCTTAGCCCAAAAATTATTTAGTTAAAACATAAAACACACTATGATTATAGACGTTCACACCCATATTAATAATTATCATGAAGACCGCGTAGTTTCCTTAGAAGACAGCCTTAATAAGCTGACAGACACCATGGCGGAAAATAATGTTGATTATTCGCTGGTATTGTCATCCTATAAAGTGAATGAACACCGCCCGAGCACTAAAAGTGTTGTGGAAGCCATCAGCAATAGAGCCAATCTTGGTGTTGTCGCTGGCGTGAGTTATTTAAATTATGATTACAAGGATTTACGCGAACTCAGCGAATTCCTGGATGCAGGACTTATAAAAGGTCTTAAATTTTATCCTGGATATGAGCCGTTTTATCCTAACGATATTCGGTTTAAGGTGATGTACGATATGGCCATTGAGTTTGATGTGCCTGTCATGTTCCACTCCGGTGATACCTACGCCCCAAATGGAAAAATCAAGTTTTCCCACCCCATTCATATCGACGACTTGGCGGTAGATTATCCTGATTTAAAGATTGTTATATGCCATGTGGGCAACCCTTGGATTAAGGATTGTATGGAGGTGGTTTATAAGAATCAGAATGTGCATGCGGATATTTCTGGGTTGGTTTTAGGCGATTTTAACGAGAAGTTTGAGCGCTACATGAAAAAAGAAATTGAAGAAATGATAACCTACGCTGGCGATCCCAAATATTTATTATATGGCACCGATTGGCCTATCAGTAACATGAAGTCTTACCTCAAATTTATGGACCAATTGGATTTGGCCGATGACAAGAAAGAATTAATATTATGGAAAAATGCGGCTGACCTATTTAAGATTGATGTCAGTAAGCTGAAAAAGTGATATTATAACACGTACAGAAATATAAGCAGGTAATGACAAATGGCGCCTCCAAGCACGAATAGATGCCATATAACGTGATTGTATGGTATTTTATGAACCGCATAAAATATGATCCCGATGCTATAAAATGCGCCGCCTGCAAATAACAGCGCAACGCCGTTCGGCCCAATCAATTGCGAGAGGTTGCTGAAATCAAAAATAATTAACCAGCCCATTACCAAATAGAGTAAGGTGGATATAATTTCAAATTTACCGGTAAAAAATAGTTTTAAAATCAATCCAAAGCCGGCAATGGCCCAAACACTCCAAAACAAGGGCCAACCTAAGCTGTTGTTGAGAGCAATTAAAGTAACCGGCGTATATGTTCCTGCTATGAGTAGATAAATGCTGATGTGGTCAACAATCCGAAAATAATGTTTTTTTCGCTCGCTTGAAACAGAATGATAAATAGCAGAGGCGGAAAAAAGAATAATTATAGAGAGGCCGTAGATAATGACGCTAAACAAACTCCAATCTGTGTTATGCTCTTTATAACTAATCAGTAGGGCCAAACCAGCAACACCCAAGACCGCCCCAAAGCCATGCGTCCAAGCGTTTAGTTTTTCTTCAAATTCTGATTGTATTCGCATTACTTTTTAACAGTTTTGGTCGACCATTTGGCTTTGAGTTCAAAATAATCAATGGGAAATGCCGACTTCTGACGTTCCAATTGCCCATTTTGAAAGGCGCGTTCTAAAATATCCTCAATCAAATAATCTTCACTGACCTCTAAAGGGTTAAATTCTTCCTTTAAAGAGATATCAAACACTCTTGCCGTGTTGTTAAACCAGAAGGCACGCCAGCCACTGCGCAACTCCTTAATGAGTTCAAAGGTGGTCTTCCCGGTTTGTCTGTGGATTAATTTGACCAAAATTTGTCCTTCCGTACGGGTTAACTTTTTTAGTTCAGCCGAAAATTCTTCTTCGATATATTTTTGAATAATTCTAGCATACTGCCGCTTTTGGCTGTTGCGTTCTAAAGTTTCCAACCGACTGGTCAATTCTACCAAACGTTCTGCCGCCAATTTTGCATAAGGATAGACTTTGATGGTCTTTCGTTTTAAGATCAAATAACGGATTCTGGCCTCCTTATCAGCAAACTTTAACCGGTTAAGCACCACTACAGCATCCAAATCAATGGTCGTCACGGGTATCGAATCGCCATCAATATAATAATACTCTACCGCGGTAGAATCTTGCTCCACAGGTGATGTCTGAGCAAAGAGCAGAACTGGGAAAACTATAAAAATGTAGGTCAATAACTTCATCTGGTGCACTAGCGCTAAAATCATTCCAAAATTAAGAATTTAGACCTGCAATACCCTTAAAATACTATTAATATTGCTAATTTTATAAAAAATAATAACACATGCCCAATACGAACATTTTAGACAACAAATCATTAGAGTTTTTAGAGAATTATTTAAACAATGCCTCACCGACAGGTTACGAATGGACCGGACAAAAATTATGGATGGATTACCTGAAACCGTATGTAGATGAATTTATCACGGACACGTACGGAACAGCCGTAGGCGTTATCAATCCAAAAGCTAAGTACAAGGTCGTCATTGAGGGTCACGCTGATGAAATTTCCTGGTACGTTAATTATATTTCAGACAACGGACTTATTTACGTGATCAGAAACGGTGGTAGTGACCATCAGATTGCACCGAGTAAGATTGTAAATATCCACACGAAAAATGGCATCGTAAAAGGTGTTTTTGGATGGCCGGCCATCCATACCAGAGATAAGACTAAGGAAGAAGCCCCGAAACCAGATAATATTACCATTGATGTAGGCGCCAAAAACAAAGAAGAAGTTGAGAACATGGGAGTTCACGTGGGATGCGTCATCACCTACCCTGACACCTTCCACATCTTAAACAACGATAAATTTGTGTGTCGTGCTATCGACAATCGCATTGGAGGCTTTATGATTGCACAAGTCGCTCGCTTATTGAAAGAAAATAAAAAGAAATTGCCGTTCGGATTGTACATCACCAATTCGGTACAAGAGGAAATCGGGTTGCGTGGTGCAGAGATGATTGCAGAGCGCATTAAACCTAACGTTGCTATTGTTACGGATGTCACGCACGATACGACTACACCGATGATCGATAAGAAAAAAGAAGGCCATCTGGAGCTCGGCTTAGGTCCTGTAGTGGCTTACGCCCCGGCCGTGCAACAGAAACTTCGCGATTTAATTACGGAAACCGCCGAAGCAAAGAAAATCCCATTCCAACGTTCCGCATGTTCAAGAGCAACTGGAACTGATACGGATGCGTTTGCCTACAGCGGCATGGGCGTTGCCAGTGCCTTAATTTCACTTCCATTGCGTTACATGCATACCACGGTAGAAATGGTACATAGAAATGATGTGGAAAACGTGATCAAATTAATTTATGAAACACTATTGAACATCAAAGAAAACGATACGTTCAGTTATTTTGAAGACTAATGGATATCACACAACAAAAAGATTTATTTGATATCCCTGAGGACATTTGCTATTTAAACACCGCGAGTTTATCGCCGTCGTTTAAGGCAGTAGAACAGGCAGGACTTGATGCGGTACTACAAAAAAGCAGACCGTATCTTATACCGTCATCTGATTTTTTCGACCCTGTTATTAAGTTAAAGCAAAGGTTCGCTAAACTTATTGAAGTAGATGAATATGAGCGCATTGCAACGATACCATCAGCATCTTACGGCATTGCAACTATTGCCAATAACATCACATTAGAGCCAGGGCAAAATGTAATCTTGATGCAGGAACAATTCCCAAGTAATTATTATTCCTGGAAGAAATTAACTGATCACTATCAAGCAGAATTAAAAATAGTTCCGGCTCCAAAAACAAAAATTAATCGCGGAAAATTATGGAATGAAGCCATATTAGAGGCAATTGATGACAACACTGCCGTGGTCGCCATGGGGCACATACACTGGTCCAGTGGCACACTTTTTAATTTGAAAGCTATACGTAAAAAAACACATCAGCATAAGGCTTTATTGATAATTGACGGGAGCCAATCTGTGGGTGCACTCCCTTTTTCCGTTAAGGAACTCCAGCCAGATGCTCTTATTTGCGCGGGCTATAAATGGCTTTTCGGACCTTACGGTTGCGGGTATGCCTACTACGGACCCTATTTTGATCACGGTGAACCTTTAGAGGAAAATTGGACCAATCGGTTGGACAGTCATAAATTACCGGACCTCACTAAATACCAAAACGAGTATAAGCCCTTTGCTAATAGGTATGTCATGGGTGAAAGCGGAAGTTTCATCCATGTCAAAATGCAACTGGCAGCTCTAAAACAAGTGCTGTTTTGGACGCCTGAAGCCATTCAAGACCACTGCAGAACGCTTTCCATAAAGGCGGCGGAGGAATTGCGAAATTTGGGATGCTATATTGAAGATAATGCCTATAGGAGCCATCATCTGTTCGGGCTCGAATTACCTGTTTCCGTTGACATTGAGGAGTTTAAAAAAATTCTTGCAGATCACGGCGTGTTTCTATCTTTTAGAGGTGCGTATGTGCGATTGTCATGTCACCTTTTTAATACAACACACGATTTTGAGACATTTATTAGCTGTTTAAAATTAGCTTTAAGGTAATGGAAACTGAAGAATATATCTCGATTTTGAATGCTGACGGCTCGCCTACGGGTAAGACCTGCCTTAAATCTGAAATCCACCAAAAAGGTTATTACCACAATACAGCACATGTTTGGTTTTACAATGACACTGCTGAAATACTTTTAGCCCAGCGTTCCGCCACTAAAGCCATCTATCCCTCGCTTTGGGATATTTCCGTGGCTGGCCACGTGGATGCGGGAGAGACCATTGTCCAAGCGGCTATCCGAGAGACTCGAGAGGAAATTGGACTTGAACTTACCGAACAGGAGCTCTTTAAAATTGGCGTTTATGACTGTTTTCAAAGTTACCCCAATGGCATTGTCGATAATGAATTTCACCACACCTATATCGCTAAAATCAACAGTACGATAAATGATCTGAAATTAGATCCTGAAGAAGTACAACAGGTTAAGTTTGTCAGTATACCCGAATTTATTGAACTGTTAAACAACAGTGCCAATAATAGCCATTTCGTACAGAGCAACACCGCTTATTATTTGGAGGTGATTAAGGCCATTAAGAATCAAATCTTAAACACAGAGGCATGACCTTATTACTGCTAGCCATCTCACCTGTGCTCATCATTATCATTTATATTTATATAAAAGACAAATACGAGAAGGAGCCCACGCGGTTGTTAGTTTACAATTTTATATTGGGCGCCATTGTCAGCATTATCATTACCACGCTGCTGTACATGATTATCGACATCCCCTTAAAACTTGAAAACCACACCAGTGTTTTAGAACAATTTATAAAGGCCTTTTTTGTGGTTGGACTAACGGAAGAATTCAGCAAGTATGTTATTGTTCGCTATTATGCGCAGCCACATAAAGAATACAATGAACCTTTTGACGGTATCGTGTATGCAGTCATGGTTTCTATGGGGTTTGCAGCCACAGAAAATGTAATGTATGTGCTACAGGGCGGCATGGAAGTAGCCATCATCAGAGCATTTACCGCAGTTCCTGCGCATGCTACATTTGCGATTTTAATGGGATATTTTATGGGAAAAGCGAAATTTTCGAAAAACAGGAAGCTGTTAAATCTGACCGGGCTCTTTCTCGCTACCTTGTTTCATGGTGCCTATGATTTCTTTTTGTTTATCGATTTTATTCCAGGCCTCTGGATAGGCGCTTTTATCTCTTTGTTTATTGGAATTGTATTAGCAAAGAAAGCGATCAAGAACCATCAAGCCAACTCCCATTTCAACATTCAGAAAGATCGATAAACATTAAACTTTGCTTAATTTTACAGGAATGAAAAACACTATAGCCGAAAGGATTGCCGATTTCCTTAAAAACTTCCCTCCTTTTGATCAACTTTCAAAAGAGGATTTATACGCCATTGCACAAGTAGCAACCATAACCTATTTGGAAAAGGACAACATGGTATATGCTGCCGGCGACGCACTGCACGATAAGTTTTACATCATCCACAAAGGCGCCATTGCACTCACTAAAGACATTAACGCAATCCCAGAAACGGTGGATCGTTTTGACGAAGGTGATGTTTTTGGACTCCGACCTCTTTTTGCTAAAGAAAATTATGCCACCAATGCCGTTACTGAAGAAGAAAGCATCCTTTATGGCATTCCCTTAGCCACCTTCAAACCCTTAATAACCCGCAACAAAGCTGTTGTTGACTTTCTTATAGAAAGTTTTGCTTCCAATACTGAAAATCCTTTCTCTAAAGAGATACACGGCTCTTTATATGAGCATCGCTTGGAGGTTTTAGCCAATGATAAAGAGCTTTTTGAACTCCAACCTGTCCGATACATAAAAAAAGTGATTACCGCCAAGGCGAACACTAAAATCAAGGACATCGCACTACTCATGCAGAAACACCACATTGGTTCAATATTAATTGAAGCGGATATGATTCCTATTGGTATTGTAACTGACGTAGACTTACGCAACAAGATCATCACTGGCGAATATCCTATTGCTGCTGAAGTGCAACACATCATGAGTGCACCAGTGCTGTGTTATCCAAAAGGCGTGTCCATTAGTCAGGCACAACTCACGATGATGAAACACAATATCAGTCATTTATGCATTACTGCCGACGGTACTCCAAATTCAAAAATCATTGGAGTCATTTCCCAAAATGACATCAATGTGATGCGGGGCAGCAATCCTACGGTTTTGATGAAGGCTATCAAACGCTCGCAGTCTACCAAACAACTGAAGCATATCCGTAAAAAAATCATGGTGCTTTTAAAGGGCTTTGTTCAACAGAATATCCCTTTAACCCAAACGAGTAAAATCATTTTTGAACTGAATGATGCTACCATTAAGCGCATTATTGAGCGCTGTATTCTCAAAATGGATCAGCAGCCTCCAGTTAAGTTTGCCTGGATGTCCATGGGCAGCCAAGGGCGAAAGGAGCAATTATTACAGACTGATCAGGACAACGCCATCGTATTTGAAAATGTTGATGCGGAAGAGTTGGAAGATGTAAGAGCCTATTTCCTGTTGCTCTCAAAGAAAGTCAACAAACGGTTAAATGAAGTAGGCTTCGACTTTTGTCCAGCCGATATAATGGCAAAAAACCCAAAATGGTGTTTAAGTTTGGAAGAGTGGAAACTTCAGTTTAACCACTGGACATCAAATACAGGTGATGATGAAATATTATTATCTTCTATATTTTTTGATTTCGACATTACTTATGGCGATGCCAACCTTACCAACCAACTCTCAGACCACATTTTTGACACTACAAAAAACAACCACATGTTTTTGTCCAAATTGGCCGCAAGTGCCCTAAGAAGCGCTTCTCCTCTTGGTTTTTTTAGACGATTTTTAGTTGAAAAAGATGGGGAATACAAAGATTTTTTTGACATTAAAAAACGTGCCATCATGCCAATTGTAGATGCCGGTCGATTGTTTGCGCTTTCCAATCAAATTAAAAATATTAATAATACGGCCGAGCGATTTGAAAAAATGGCCGAAATATTTCCCGCGAACGAAGAATTGTACCTGTCCTGTTCTTACGCATCTAAAGCCCTACTCAAATTCCGAACAAAACAGGGTTTGCTCCATAACGACAACGGTCGGTTTATTGAAATTGCCGCATTAAGTAAAGAAGAGAAAATGAAACTGAAACGGTGCTTTAATACCATAGCACAGATTCAGGAATCCATCAAACTAAAGTACAATCTAAGTAATTTTAAATGAGGCTCTGGAATTTCAACAAAAAGACCTATCCCGACTTTTGGGAAGCGTATCTGCATCACTTTGAGAAAAAGGAAAAAAAGACCTTGGATTCTTCGCGGTTTGTTGCTTTGGATTGTGAAACCACTGGATTTGATTTCTACATCGATCGGATATTATCTATCGGTGCGATATCAATTCTTAAAAATGAAATTGCAGTTGCCGATTCTTTGGAAATCTATGTAGAGCAGACACATTTTAATCCAGATAGCGTTCCTATTCACGGTATTCTCCAACATGGCAAGTTGGCGAAGTGTACTGAAGAAGATGCTATAAAGCAATTTTTGAAGTATATAGAAGATGCCGTATTAGTTGCCCACCATGCCAGATTCGATATTATAATGATCAATGCCGCATTAAATAGAATGGGCTTACCAAATTTAAAAAATAAGGTTATCGATACAATGGATCTCTATGCCAACACCCGCATCAGATCTAATTTTATAGATCAAAACGCCCAATATTCATTAGACGAAATTGCAGAAGCCTATGCTATTAATTTGATGGATCGGCATACCGCACCTGGAGATGCGCTAATTGCCGCACTCATATTCCTTAAAACCACAGCGCTCCTCAAAAAATCGAAATCCTTTAAATTGGAGCGCTATTTTCTTAAATCAACAATGTTTTAATATCCCTCATAATATTCGTAACTTTTCCACCATTAATAAAATAACCCTATGCATAAACACTACCAAGTACTGATCAATGGAGAACAGGAATTGTCTGTATCCCATCAGGATATAGAATCATTAGATGCCGTCAAGACATCGGATACAAAATACCATATACTCCATGGTGGTACATCCTATAACGCTGAAATTATTGATCAGAAATTCAGCAAGAGATCCTATAAAGTAAAGATTAACAATAACAGCTATAATGTCAATATAAACAATAGTTTAGATCAATTGATAAAAGAATTAGGATTTGAAATTGGAAGCTCTAAAAAAGTGGATAAAATCACCGCACCAATGCCCGGTTTAATTTTGGAAATTAATGTCAATATTGGTGACGTCGTTAAGGAAAATGACCCCTTACTAATCTTAGAAGCCATGAAAATGGAGAATGTCCTTACCTCCCCGAGAGAAGGTATTATCAAGTCTATTGCTGTTACAAAAGGCGCTGCGGTGGATAAAAATCAGTTGTTGGTGGAATTTGAATAAGCCAATTTTTTTTAGAATGACCATTACATAACGGAAGCTCCTCTAAAGTAGCTTTTCGCGACTAAAACATGAGATTCCCGCTTTCGTGGGAATGAAAATACATTTTTAAATGAAGAAAATATTAATTGCAAATCGTGGAGAAATCGCCATTCGCGTCATGAAAACGGCAAAAAGAATGGGGATTAAAACCGTCGCAGTCTATTCAACAGCCGATCGGAATTCTCCTCACGTGAAATTTGCCGATGAAGCGGTATTAATTGGCGAAGCCCCATCCAATCAATCCTATTTGTTAGGAAACAACATTATAGAGGTCGCTAAGCGTTTAGATGTTGATGCGATTCACCCCGGCTACGGTTTTTTAAGTGAAAACGCCGACTTCGCCGAAGCTTGTGAAGCCAATAACATCATTTTTATCGGTCCAAAATCGAAGGCGATTAAGATTATGGGTAGCAAATTAGCCGCCAAAGAAGCGGTGAAACACTACGATATCCCTATGGTTCCCGGCATTGACGAAGCTATTACTGATGTTGAGAAAGCGCAAGCCATCGCTAAAGAAATTGGCTTCCCCATCCTGATCAAGGCCTCCGCCGGAGGTGGTGGAAAAGGCATGCGGGTGGTTGAAAAAGCTTCCGAATTGGAATCGCAAATGAAACGCGCCATTAGTGAAGCAACCTCTGCATTTGGTGACGGCTCGGTATTTATTGAAAAATATGTCAGCAGTCCACGTCATATTGAAATTCAAGTGATGGCAGACACCCATGGCAATACCATTCACCTATTTGAACGGGAATGCAGCATTCAACGTCGCCATCAAAAGGTGATTGAAGAAGCGCCATCTTCTGTGCTAACACCTGAATTGCGCTCAAAAATGGGGGAAGCGGCGATTAAGGTGGCCCAAGCGTGTGATTATGTGGGTGCCGGAACAGTAGAATTTTTATTGGATGAACATCTCAATTTCTATTTTTTAGAAATGAATACCCGACTACAAGTGGAACATCCCGTAACGGAGCTTATTACCAATACCGACTTGGTAGAACTGCAAATTCGAGTAGCTCGTGGCGAAGTACTACCAATCAAACAAGAAGACCTCAAGATTATAGGGCACGCCATGGAATTGCGGGTCTATGCAGAAGATCCACTTAACGATTTCCTTCCTAGTGTTGGAAATTTAGAAGTGTACCGCTTGCCGGTAGGCGACAGTATAAGAGTAGATAATGGGTTTGAAGAAGGAATGGATATTCCTATTTACTATGACCCGATGCTGGCCAAATTGATTACCTACGGCGCTACAAGAGCTGAGGCGATTGAGGAAATGCTGAAAGCCATTGCCCATTATCATATTGAAGGTATTGAAACAACACTTCCTTTCGGAACTTTTGTTTTTGAACACGAAGCCTTCCGTTCTGGTAATTTTGACACACACTTTGTAAAGAAGTACTTTTCTCCTGAAAACATTAGAGTACATCGCGAGGAAGAAGCGCACTTGGCTGCACTCATTGCTGTAAAACAGTATCTGGAAGATCAAAAAGTTTTGCGCATCCCAAAGGATGATTAAAAATTAAATGAGAAGTGAACGCTTACGACTGACCTTAAAATCGTTGTTCAGACAGCATCAAAAACTACAAATAATGACATGCAAGACACAAGAATTGCATCTCTAAGTGAAATTGAATACTATGGAATCAAAAATAAATGACCTTAACGAAAAACTTGCGCTCGCTTATCTTGGCGGTGGTCAAGATCGTATTGACAAACAACACGAAAAAAAGAAACTTACGGCGCGAGAACGCGTGCTTTATTTATTGGACGAAGGGTCTTTTGAAGAAATTGGTGCCTTAGTCACCCATCGGGCCAAGGATTTCGGAATGGCCGATCAACAATTCTATGGCGACGGGGTGGTGACAGGCTACGGTACGGTGCATGGCAAATTAGTGTATGTTTTTGCTCAGGATTTTACCGTTTTTGGAGGCTCGTTATCAGAAACCCACGCAGAAAAAATATGCAAAGTGATGGATTTGGCCGTGAAAGTTGGGGCACCAATTATCGGACTCAATGATTCAGGCGGTGCACGAATTCAAGAAGGCGTGAGAAGTTTAGGCGGCTATGCGGATATTTTTTACCGCAATGTGCAAGCCTCTGGGGTGATTCCGCAAATCTCAGCCATCATGGGGCCGTGCGCAGGTGGCGCCGTTTACAGCCCTGCCATGACTGATTTTACAATTATGGTACAAGACACCAGTTATATGTTTGTCACGGGGCCTAACGTGGTTAAAACGGTAACCAATGAGAATGTGACCTCAGAAGAACTGGGTGGCGCGAGTACGCACTCTACAAAATCTGGCGTTGCCCATCTTACCGCTTCCAATGATATCGAATGTTTGGAGGATATTAAAAAGCTGATCAGTTATTTACCCCAAAACAATACGGAAACCACTCCCCTTTTACCTTTTGAATTTAAAGATGAAGTGAGAGACGTGCTCTCTGATATCATTCCTGATAATGCCAATAAGCCTTATGATATGCACAGCGTAATCAATGGAATTATTGATACCGATTCGTTTTACGAAATTCATAAAGATTATGCCGAAAATATTATTGTGGGGTTTGCCCGGCTGGGCGGTAGAAGTATTGGGATTGTGGCCAACCAACCGATGTATTTAGCCGGTGTGTTAGATGTGAACAGTTCTAAAAAAGCAGCGCGATTTGTGCGCTTTTGCGATTGTTTCAACATTCCTTTGCTCGTTTTAGAAGATGTTCCGGGCTTCTTACCAGGAACTGACCAAGAGTGGCGCGGCATTATTGTTCACGGGGCCAAACTGCTCTATGCGTTTAGTGAAGCCACCGTGCCGAGAGTGACCGTAATTACCAGAAAAGCGTACGGCGGCGCTTATGATGTTATGAATTCAAAACACATTGGTGCCGATATGAATTTTGCTTGGCCAAGTGCTGAGATTGCCGTCATGGGTGCCAAGGGAGCGGCTGAAATTATTTTTAAGAAAGAAATAAACAAGGCTGAGGATAAAGATGCCAAGCTAAAGGAAAAAGAAGCGGAATACGCGCGCCTTTTTGCCAATCCGTATAGTGCTGCAGAACGCGGATTTATTGACGAAGTCATTCTGCCTAAAGACACGAGACGCAAATTGATTAAAGCTTTTGCCATGTTGAAAGATAAAACGGTGGACGCGCCAAAACGTAAGCACGGAAACATTCCGTTATAATTGTTATTTATAATCATTGTTGTACGATAAAGAATCGAAACCCTGCCTCATCGGCAGGCAGGCGCTGCGCTGTTAGAATAAAGAATTAACCTGACCCCAGCAGGCAGGGACTTGTTTACAACTAACT
>Ga0114916_1000311_pt1 | contig 34602 bp, 16 predicted proteins | sample MalvirAntarct_66_FD_83501 | JGI IMG/M metagenome (GOLD analysis project Ga0114916, IMG submission 83501) | Marine viral communities from the Global Malaspina Expedition - Malaspina viral metaG Antarct_66 | ecosystem: Environmental > Aquatic > Marine > Oceanic | place: West Anvers Island... | reverse complement strand
TTCTATTATAGCTAACAAATTACTTGCTGAAATAAATTCAGAAGTAGAAGGTCAGTTTGGTATGGAATTAGAGATGGATAACAAGGACTTTCCTATACCTGACGACATAGACTTATTCATGCGTTATGAATATAAAGAAGTTATTGAAGAATGCGTAAACGATGGGTTAGACTATCTAGTTGAGAAACAAAGACTTAAGGGATTATTTAAAGAAGGCTTTAGAGACTTGTTAATTTCAGCTAAAGAGTTTTATCGTATATACATTAAAGATGGCGACCCACATGTTCGTAGAGTCGATCCTAGAAACTTTATATACGACAAATCTATATCTACAGACTTCTTAGACGATGCTCAATGGGCTGGTGAAGAAAGGTGGCTTTCTGTAAACGAAGTACTTGACGAATACAGAGATGAATTAACTGAGGATGATGTTAGACAGCTTGAAGATATGCGTCAAGCAACTACCGATGATTTAAGTAGATTTAATAGCAGTCTTGACTGGGTTGATATTGACGATAATAAATCTTCTAAAATTAGAGTGTTATCTGCTGAATGGAAATCCATTAAAGGAATAAACTTTAAAGTTTCAGAAAATAAATACGATCCAGCTAACCCTTTTAAGAAAATGGTTAAGGATGGATATAAGCCAAGAAAAAACGAAAAAGTTGAAACTAGGTTTGTAGATGATATATGGGAAGGTACTTGTATTGGAGGTAAGGTTTACGTTCAATGCCGTAGAAGACCTAATCAAGTTAGATCTGTAGATGATGCAGGTTCTACTCCTTTATCTTATGTAGGTGTAGTTTATAATCACACAACTGGTAAACCAACTAGTTTAGTTGATTTATTAAAGCATATACAAATGCTTTATAATATTACTATGTACCATATTGAACTTACTATGGCTCGTGCTGGTGGTAAGGCTGTAGTATATGATGTTGCTCAAATGCCTACTAATCTTGGTATGGATATGCAAGAAGTTATGTATCACATAAAGAATGATGGTATAATCCCAATTAACTCTAAAGACGAAGAGGGCGAAGCTCACTCCTTTAATCAATTTGGTCAAGTTGACTTTACTTTATCTGCTTCTGTTCAGCAGTTAATAAACTTAAAGGTTATGCTTGAGCAAACTGCAGGTCAAATATCTGGAGTGTCTCCTCAAAGAGAAGGAGCTGTAGGTCAATATGAATACGTTGGGAATGTGCAACGATCTGTTGTGCAATCATCCTTATCTACTAAAGGTTGGTTCTATGTCCATGGTGAGGTTAAAAAACGTGTATTAGAGCGAGTAGCTAACCTTATGAAGGTTGCTTGGGCTGGTGGAAAGAAAGCTGCATTTATATTAGGAGATCAAGGGTATAGATTCCTTGAAGTTCTTCCTGATGTTGCTTTAAATGACTACGGTATATTTGTTGGTGATTCTGGTAAAGACGACGCTCTTAAGCAAGTTGTTCAACAGATGTCTCAATCTGCTTTACAATCAGGTACTATAAGCTTACTTGATACTATCAAAGTATTAAAGGCTGATACTATGACTGAAGCTCAACACGTTCTTGAACAAGGAATGGAAGCTATGCAAAAGCAACAAGCTGAACAACAACAACAACAACAGCAAATGCAAGAAGCTCAGGCTCAAGCTCAACAAGCAGAATCAGAATCTAAGATGAATCTTATGCAAATGGAAATTGATGGGAAAATTAAAGTTGCTGAAATAGCTGCAGAAGCTAGGGTAACTTCTCAAGAGATAGCTTCAGACGCTAGCAGAGATATAGAAGATGTTAGAGAGAAAAACAAAGTTTCTTTAGAGACTGTTAAGGCAGATCATAGTTCTCAACAAGCTAAAGATAAGGCTGTAACTGATAAAGAAATAGCGTCAGTAAAAGGTACGGTTAAAAAGTAATATATTTGTAGCGGGAAATAAAAGCAAACATTATGGCAAACGAAGGAAGTAGTATTATTGAAGAGGTTGAAAACACCTCTACCGAATCACAAGAAGTTGGAACGTCAGCATTTGACGCTTCCGCTTTTATAGATGGTGCGGAGATAGAAAAAGAAGTAGAAGAAACCTCTGAGGAGGTTATCGAAGCATCAACTGACAATGACGAGGGATCGTCCGAGGAAGGTGATGACGATGATGGATTCTCTTGGGATCAAATCGAAACAGTTAAAGAAGAGGAACCTGAAGAGGTAGCTCCTGAAGTTGTAGTAGAAGATGATAACTGGGATGAAGTTAACGCTGAAACTGAAACGGAAGTAGCAGCTGCTGACATCGATTGGGGTGAGATAGGAACTGAAATAGGTATTGAGGCTGCTACGAAAGAAGAGCTTATAGCTAAAGTAAAGGAAGCTGTCAAGCCTGCTGTAAATGATAACGATGTTATTACAAACCTTAAAGGGTTTCTAGAAATGACCGACAAGGATTTAGTTATCGCTGATATGCGAGCATCTAAATACGATAAGGATTACATTGAAGATACTATAGACAGGTTAGAAGACTCTGGATTAATGAAAAGAGAAGCTACGATGATTCGTCAGCAACTTAATAAGCACGTTCATTCTGAACAAGACAGAATAAGAACTGAAGAAAAAGAGACTAAAGAAAAAGAAACTAATGAAGCTGCTAAATCTAAAAAAGATTTACAGCAATTCATAAAAGGTAAGGAAGACTTCTTCGGAGGTAAGGTCACTACTTTAGAAAAAAAGACATTATATAACTACATCACAAAAGGTGATTTCGCTGGAGATATATTTAAATCTCATGCCAATGTTGCGGAGGCTGCATTTCTTTGGCGAAACAAGGATAAGATTTTTAAAATGGTTCGTTCGCAAGGCGTTGAACAAGGAAAATCTAAAGTTCTTGATGGAATAACATCACCCAATAGTGGAAACAGAAACTCTAAAAGCTTTAAATCCCCCGATAAAGGATTTAATCCTAATAAGTTTATGTCGTAGGAATATGATGAATTAATTAACTAATTTTTTAACTATTAAACTCAGAAAAAATGAGAGTATACAACGCTAAATATGATGCTGCGTACAACACAGCAGACAATTCTCTGACAGCGAACTTATTAAAGTACCCAGAGATTGCAAAAAAAATAATCGAGCTTTATCCTCGATACACAACAACTTACTTACTTGAAAAACTAAGCTTTGGTGCTGGTGAAAAAGTATTAGGAGACAATTCTTTCGAATGGAAGTCTATGGGCCGTTACAGAGGTCAACAACAATTAGCCGCTGAGTTAACAACTGATTCTGCTGTTGGAGTTTCTATTAGTTTTTCAATGACTGATACTACTGCATTGCCTTGTTTAATTAACACAAGCGATATTGTTCGTTTAGCTTCAGGTCTACAAGTACACGTAGAGTCTATTGTAGATGGAACTAATGTAAAAACTTTATCAGGTAAAGCATTAAACGTAATTACAGCTGCTGCAGCTGCAGATTCAGTTGTAGGTGTAATTGGTAACGCATTTGGTGAAGGTTCTTTAGGAGCTGAAGTAGGTGAAGGTTATGCTTACCCTGAAACTCGCAAAAACTGGTTAACAACTTCTCGTAAGAAATTAGTTATTGATGCTCGTGATTTAACAGACGTTACTTGGGTGGAGCACAATGGACACCGTCTATGGTTCTTTACTAAAGAGCAACAAACTGAAGCTCAATTTATGTATGACCTTGAGGTTATGCGTTGGTTTGGACGTTCTTCTGTTGCTGATTATGAAGCTACTTCAGTAGGTTCTAACGCTTCTGCAGCTGGAAACATGCCAATTATTGGTGATGGTTTATTAGCTCAAATTGAAGATTCAAACGTAATGACTTACGCTGCTAGTTCAAATTTAACTGAAGAGATTATCACTGAGTATATCGGTCAATTATCTCTTAATGCTGCTGCTCCTGTTGGAAATGAATATGTAGTATTCACAGGAACACAAGGTCGTGTACAGTTCCATAGAGCAATGAAAGATTTATTATTCTCTTCTGGAACAAACGCTTCTACTGTAATGGTTGATAAATTTGGACAAGATGTAAATGTAGGTGCTCAATTTAGTACTTATACAGCATTAGGTAACAAAATTACTTTGGTACACTGCCCAGTATTTGATGACCCTAATTTAGCTGCTAGTGCACAACTAGCTAACAACACTGCTCTTGATGGTAGTGGTTTTAAAACTACAACATTAGGTGGTATGATGGTATTCTTAGACATGTCAACTCAACAAGGTGTTGCTAACATCGAATTGATTGCTAAAGGTGCTGAAGGTACTAACCGTAACTGGATTAAAAAATATGTACCAGGTATGATTAACCCTTATGACTCTGCGTCTATGTTAGCTGCTTCGGGAGATGATAGATTCGAATGTCACTGGTTAACTCAATCAGGTATTATTGTTCGTAATCCATTATCTTGTGGTATTCTTAAGCCTACTGGTTTAGTACTATAATAAATAAGCGTTTCCATACTTCATGTATGGAGACGCTAATTAGTAATTAATTTTAAAAAAAACAAAATGTCAAGAGAATTAGACGGAAATAAGAGCTTCTTTAAATCAGTAGAAGACAAAAACTATATGACACGAGAACATGGTCGTGTAGCATGTAATGTAATTGATAAGCCATGGATTTCAAACGTTATTGAATTGCACGATTATGAATCTGGAAGTACTATTCTTTTAGGTGACATCACTGCTGCAGGTGATATTAAATTACCTATGCCTCAAAAAGGGCTTCAATATGTATTGATTGCAACTGATGAAAATTCAGCTCATGCAGTAACTGTTAAGTCTTGGACTCACGCAGCTACTAGAATAATTGGTAATACCAAATTCAGAGGAATCTGTCAAGGTGGTGCTACTGGTGTATCTATAGATAGTGACGTAGGTTTAACCCTTGTATCTGAAAAGATTAGTACAGGAGACCATATCACATTAACTAGTGATGGTGTAAAATGGTACGTTCAGGCAGTTATTGAAATAGCTTCTGGAGTAATAGGATTGTAATAAATTATTTAAGTGCACCTCTTCGGGGGTGTACTTATTTTTCTTAATTAATTAACAAAAAGCAAAGCACAGATGAAAGCAAAAAAATTAGTAGAATACAATTACAGAAACCCTAAAGGGGTTGCGTCGTATTCTTTTGGAGACTACAAAGGAAAAGATGGTCGAATTATTGAATACAAAGATATTAATGGTCATCCTGACCAAATAACTTTCAAAGGAGCTTCAGTATTGCTTGACATGGAAAATGAAAGTCATGTACTTATTGATAACTTTTTAAAGAACAATCCAGATGTCATAGGTGGTAGATGGATTAGAAAGGATTTAAATGCAATAGAAAAGAAACAAACAAAAGACACTTTAGATTCAGCAAGGGCTATAATTCAAGCTGCTAAGATGACTGATAAGGAAGTTACTCAATTTGCTACATTAAAGCGAATGAATTTAAATTCTGACTTTGACGTATTAAGAGCTAGGATTATAACTATAGCACAAAATAATGCAGATGGGTTTATGGAAACATTCTTTGATCCAGAAAAAGATTTACGTGTGTTTATTATAGAAGCTATAAGAGAAAAAAAGTTAAACTACACTAATAGTACTTACTACTATCGTAAAGAGGCAATCGGAACTAATGAGGAACAGGTACTAGTTTGGTTAAAAGATAACAAAGATATTTTAGCTATCTTGAAGCATGAATTGAGAGGCGATAAAGAGTCTACTAAAAAAACAAGTAAAGCTTAGAAATGACTGAAAGTACGGCAAGAAATAGGGTAAGGTTAATTACCGATAGAGAGGATGTTGCGTACTTTACCGACGCTGAGATAAATGGCTTTTTAGCTATGGCTGTTGATGAGTTTGTTAGTCAATACTATAACTCATTTGAGGTTGATCAAAACTCTAGAGATAAGTTACAAAAGATTGTATTCTCTAGTACTATTTCTGCGTCTGACACAGCTCCATATACTGTTACTTCTTTAGTTGACTCGTCATCAGTAGCAAATTATTCTAAAATGCTTTCTATTGTAATGTCGATAGCTCCATTTAAAAGAATTAAAATTATAGAGTTGTCAGACTTGTCTTCATACTTAGACGATCCTTTTAATAAGGCTGATGTAAACAATCCAGTAGCATACTTATCAGGAGATAAGATATACACTAAAGGATTGTCTTCTACAACGTCTATTGATGTTAAGTATTTAAGTGATACAACTTTAATAACAAATTTAAGTAATCATACACACGAAGAAGTGTGTCAGATTGCAGCTCGTAAGATTCTAGCAACTTTGGGAGATGTTAGATACCAAGCAATCCAATCTGAGATTGCTGAAAGACGAGTTTAAAGATGCTTTTTGCTCCCTGCTTTCTTAACCGAGGGGCGATGTAGCTTATGCTTACTTCGTCCCTCTTTTAAATTTACACAATGGCAACATTAAAAGAAATAGCTTACAACATTAAAAATTTAGTATCTGGAGGGGTTGGATCTGATGATTCGGATATAGACTTACGACAGATAAAATTTATGATACATTATCATAGAGCTAATCTTTTAATGCAGTATACTGACAACGGAAGAAAGACTTCTGACATCATTTACCAAACAGACGTTTTAAGCAATAGTTCTAGTGGGGTAGTCCTAAAGTCTGTTTTAGGTTTTAATGAAGACAGGGCTATACGAGAAATCTCTTTAAAGGATAATACTGCTGTTGACTCTGACTATGAAATACTTCAGTTGGTTAAACATGCAGATAGATCGTTTATAAGTCAAGCAAGGTTTGTAAAAAAGTCTAGTAGAAAAATAGCCACTAGAGAGAATGACAAGATGTATGTTTGGGAAGGGGAATCTATTGTTTCAGATGGACAGCTTTCAGTAAAAGCAGTTTACTCAAATCCAACAGAAATTTATGGGTTCAACGAGGAAACCTCTACTTACCCTATTCCAGAAGAATTAATTAGCGTATTAGTTAAACAAATAGCTGAGTTAGAGTTTACTATAATAATAGGATCTCAAGGAGCAAGACCTAATAACCAAACAGATGAGCAAACTAAATCTAAGGAAGTATAAACATAAGTACACAAGTATAAAAGATATATTTCAATCTATAAAAAGGTCAGTAAGGATTAAAAGCGAAAGAGGAAGTAGGATGTTGGAATACACAGAATATTACTCTATTATTGAAGCGTACTTAATTGAAGTTTCTAAAGTAGTTGCTGAAGAAAAAGAAATATACAAGCTTCCTAGGAAAATGGGAAAGTTATACGTTAAAAAAGAAAAGCACATAAGACCATTTCATGTTAGGTTAGACATAATAGAATCAGAAAGAACAGGAGATAGAGTTTACTACAAAGTCCCTATACTAGATGACTATTACAATAAGCTTCTTTGGGAAAGGCCTAAGAAATACAAAAAGTATAAAGCCTTACCTTTGAGTAGGCTTAAAGAGCTTATAAACGAAACTAAAGAGTATTAGAATGAAAGGTCAATTAAGGATAAGTGTTAAGCAAGTCGTGTCTTCTGTTATACGTAATTTAGGTATACAGGATGCAGCAATGAGGTTTCACGACTTTGTTGAATGGGCTTTTGAAGCAGAAAGAAAAATAGGTTCATATGTAACCTTTGATAAAAAAATTGTTAAATTATCTTTTAAAGATAAGAGAGCTTTACTGCCAGATGATTTTATTAATATGATACGAGTTAAGGGTTTAGACGATATAAACACCTACTCTTCAGGAGGTTATATTAACGCAGACATAGCAGACAAAGAATTAGATTTAGAGTACGAGGCTATATCAATAGATGACGAAGGTTATCCTACTATAGCTTCTAGTCATGAAGATGCTGTATCTCATTATCTTATGTATAAATATAAAGCTAAGGATTACTATAACGGTAAAATCCCTAGATATATATATAAAGACATGAAAAATGAGTGGGGTAGATTGTGTGGTCAAGCTAGGGGTAATGATAACATGCCAACAAAACAACAGTGGAGTAATATTTCTAAATACTGGAACACTCTTACTCCGACTAAGAATCAACGTAACTTATTTTAAAAATGGCTGAGCAAAAGAAACCAAATACCTTTACTAAAGGTATGCAGGCTGATGTAGATGCAAACTTACTACTTAGTGATTCGTATAGAAAAGGTCATAACGTAAGGTCTATGTCTAAATCTGATAATTCTTTTACGTTAAAAAATGTAACAGGACATAAACTTGCTACTAATATATCAGTAAACTCATCTGAGTACACAATTACCACAGCTAATTTAAATAGCTATTGTGCACCTCCATTAGCAGTAGACAGTGTTAGTTACACTGTAAAAATAAAAAATGGTAGCACTACACTATACACTTTTACAAGTCTTCCCACAACTATAAATAATACAAGGGCATTAAACTCAGCAATGTTACAGCTGTTTAGTCAAGTTACAGAGGCTAATAATTTTTATGTTCAACCTATTGTTGATGGAGATACACTTAAATTGGTTATTATATCATTTGATTCTGTTTCCGATATTACTATAGAATTTTTTGCTACTACTACTACGGCAGCGTATAACTCTGGTGATGACAATTATAATCCAGTTGTAAAAAATGTTTATACATGGAATCCAAGTGTAACTAGTGCATCTCATGATATTGTAGGACTTGTTTCTTTTAGTGATTATATCTGTATATTTACAACTACTTCAAGTTATAGTTATGTGTGGAAAGCTCAAGTTTCTGTTAATGGAAATTTTTCTAGTGCAATTTTAAAAATAGTTGGTAATTTTGGATTTACAGCTGGAAGGTTGGTTAAGATAGAATCATCAGAAGAAAATGAGCATTATCATAGAGTATATTGGATAGACGGAGACTCACCTTTAAGGTCTATAAATCTTAAAGAGTCTATGTTTTATTACATAAGTCTTCAATCAACAGATTTAGATGTCTTTAAAGCATCACCTTTAAATCCTGCTGTGATTACTGGAGTTAATTCTGGAGGTGTTCTAGACTGTGGTTCATATAGGTATTGCTATAGATTAACGACTAAAGGGGGTAATAGCTCTTTAATTTCCCCTATTACTAATCCAGTATCTGTTTATAAAACATCAAAGTCAGCTTCATACCACAATATAGAAGGTGGTGGTGAATCAGAACCTTCTGGTAAGTATGTTTCTTTTAGTATTGCAATAACAGACACTACTTATGAAAGCATACAAGTAATAGCACTAAGAACTATTTCTAATGAAGGAGCTATTGATGCTCATATAATAATTGATGATAAGCTATACGGAACTACATTTAATGGTCAACACACTGGAGGTGAGACTAAAACAGCAATATCAATTAGTCAGATTTTATCAAATTCAGTATCTTGGACTACAGGTAAGGATTTAAAAACAAAAGACAATAGGTTGTTTGTGTCTAATTTAACCAACGCATCTAATTCTATAGACGCAGACTTTAGGGTTGTTTCTTATAACTCTAGTGGGGCTGCTTTTAGTACAACTACAAATTATAATAACCCAGATTTAAGAGATGCTAATTTATACTATGCAGGAACTGAAGGAAATAATAAATATAAATTTTCTGATTCTAATGCTAATAAATTTGGGGCATCTTCTGCAGACTTTTCAGACACTACTAAGAATGGTGTTAGGGTTTCATTTAGATTGAAAGCATTTACATTAGACTCTAAAGGTATAAATGATCAAGCGGGGGTAGAAAAAGAAAGTTCAAATAATCCTTATTTGCTTGTTGAGCCTCCTTTTTACGGGTTAGAATCTAAGACTGGAGATGATGGGTTTTATGATAATTACAAAAACCCTGTATTCGCCAATAAGCACGTAGGATACCAGAGAAATGAGGTTTATAGATTTGCTATATTGTTTTACGACTTGTCAGGTCAAGCTACATTTTCTTATCCTATAGGTGATATTCGATTCCCTAAAGCAACTGATGTTTATAGCCCTATACAGGCACACGGATTAACTGACTATGTACCTACTAAGTGTGTGACATCTTCGCCTGACGAGGTTCTTGGTAAATATAGGGGCTATATAATGCACCCTCGTTTTGAGGTTAATCTTTCAGCAGACTTAAGGTCTAATATTTCTGGATACTCTATAGTTAGGGCAGAAAGAGAAGAGAAAGATAAAATGGTTTTATTTAACGGTTTATTAAGTAGCGTTATTCGGTACTCTGACAATGTAGAGAATAGGAGCATGAGGAATAAGCTTGGAGTTAATCCTGTGTCTGTATTCCATCCCATAGATGGAATTGCTTATCCTGATATGTTTACAATAGACTCACCAGAGTGTGTAGTTAATGGCGATCAATATAATAACGTTAGTGGTGATAAATTAGCTAGGTCTTATATTGTAGCAGCCTGGGAAAATGACACTACAAATTCTGGAGCTGGAAATGGTTACTATAGCCCTATAACTTTTAGATCTAACGCATCTCCGCATAACAAAGGTTATGCATTAAGATTTGACCCTAATACTAATAACGTGTTTTCATCATGGTACAATTCTGCGTTTACTAAATTATTTCAAGTTGCTGATCACGGAAGTTTTGCTGCTTCAGAAAAGTTAATACATTTTGGTACAAACGTAAACTCTTTTGGTACTATAAGTAATAACGAGACAACCTCTGGTTTGATATTTAAAAATGGAGGAAGAACTAATATAGATGCAAATTATGAATATGTATTTCCTTCTGGTAGTAGCGGGTGGAACTCAGAACCTGGTAGTGATGCAGCTTTTACTTTTGCTGCTAATGATACTACATTTATAAATCTTGCTGCTAATAATACTTTAGTTTTCACTAATTCAATAGTTAATAACAAAGGAGCATTGCTTAAATCTGGTAAGCATCGATCTATAAAGCATATGGCTCAGATGATAAGAGATGTATCAGGATCAGCTTATGGTGGTAATAGCGTAGGAGCGTTTAAGAATACTAGATATATATCTACAGGTAGTTTTGTAAATAATGTAAATCAAGCAACAACAACAGTAGATGTTTTTGGTGGAGATACTTTTGTAAATATGTTTAGTTTAAAAAAGATGAATACGCCTTTTAAGAGCTATTTATCTTCTGACTCTTTTGAAATGCCTCATCAAGCTATTATAGTCCCTATAGAGTCTACAATAAATTTAGATTTAAGGTCTGGGGTTTATTTTGGTAAAGGAGAAATTCAACCAGGATTTCAAGATGATTACTTGTACAATAATAGCTATTCTGCTGTAAATAATTCTAAACTGTTTTTAGAAAAACCTACAAACTTTTTAGAGGTGTCTAAGTATGAAAACATGGTAGCAGCATCAAACTTAAAGATAAACGGCTCTTCATCAGATGCTTATACTAAATTCGATGCTAATGAGTTTTATGAGTTAGATAATTCTTATGGTCCTATATATAATTTAATAAAACTAAGAAATGAATTGTTTACAATTCAAACTACAGGTGTTTCTAAGTTATCTATAAACCCTAGAGTTGTTGTTTCTAATGACGATGTTGCTGCAGTAACTATAGCTACGGGTACTGGATCTGTAATAGAGAGGGCTGATTATGTAGATACTAAGTATGGTAGTCAACACTTTAACAACTCTATATCTACAAATACTTCAGCTTATTGGTATGACGATGCTAATTCATCTTTATGTAAGCTTGTTTTTGGTCAGGGTGTTGTTGTACAAGATTTAGGTTTGACTACTCAAAACTCTAGTCTTTTAGATGTTTATAAAGACACGGCAATAGCAGATAGTCCATTAACAGGTGATGGTGTATCTTTTCATTGGAATCAAAGACACGACGAAGTTGTTTGCTGTATCCATAGCTCTACAAAAACTAGTATAGTTTATAGTGAGCTTATGGATATTATAGTAGGAACTAGAGATGAGTCTTCTTGTATGTCTGTAAACTTAGCAGGAGAAACTTATTCAGTAGGCTACAAAGTTTTATCAAACTTAAATGACTCTAAAGTTTTTAAACACGATGGTGAGTCTGTCAATCAAAACGCTTTCTATGAAGACGCTAATACATCAGCAATGGAAGTTACCTTTGTGATAAACGAAAACGTTTACACATCTAAGGTGTTTGATAAATTGGTATTGTATTTATCAGGAAATGGAAACGCACATAAATTCACTACCTTTGAATTTGTAGACTCGCTAGGTAATACAATATCAAATACTGGAACTAATTTAGGTAAGATGAGGGCTGGAAAGCACATACTACCAATAAGAGATTTAACTGGAAGTCCAGCATCTACTACAAAAATGAAAGGTAACTATTTAATAGTTACAATTAAATCTAGTGCCACTGAAGAGGTTGAACTTTTCTCAGCATTAGTTCACCATAGAACTACAAATATATAGTATGTTAAACTTTGAAGAAGAAAAAAGGTCTGAGCTGCAGAAGTTCTATGGCAACAGACAAATGGCTAAGTATAATGACGGAGGTAATATTGACGACGCTATAGCTGGAAGTACTGCTAGGCAAGATAGAAGAACTGCAAGGCAAGACATGAGAGCTAATGAAACTGCTGGAGAAAAGGCAGATAGAAAAGGCGGTCAGAATGCTTTAATGGGAGCTGGTTTAGGTGCTGCGTCTTCTGTTGTTAGTGAACTAGATAAAACGCCTGATAAATATGATGGAGCTGATGTTGCTGGTTCTGCTTTAAAATATGCATCTATGGGAGCTGCCGCTGGTCCTGTTGGAGCTGCCGTTGGAGCCGCTGTTGGACTTGGTGTTGGTTTAGTGCAGAAAGGGAGAGCTGAGAAAGCAGAAGAGAAAGCTGATAGACTTGAAGCTGCAGAGGAAGATTTAGAATCTACATCCATGGCTAAGGGAGAGCGTTCTGCTATGTTTGCAAAAGGTGGTGTTATAGACCCTTACAAACCAAATGACACAATATCCCAAACAAAAGAACCTTGGTATGGGGATAACGACTTTCTTGATGGCGTTTCTAGCAAAATGAATAGCTATATAGCTAACGGAGAAAGAACTTTAAATAATACCCAAGTAGGGTTAACTGCTTTAGGTATGGCTCCTGCTTATGGAAATATAGCTGACGGAGTTAATACCGCAATATCTGCAGGTAGAGCAGGATATGCTTATGCTACTGGAGATAAGGAAGGAGTTAAAACACACTCATCTAATACAGCCTTGAATGCTGCAATGATGATACCTGTTACAGGTCAAGGACTGGCTCTTGCTAAGCTTGGACTTTCTGGAGCTAAGTATGCAAAAAACGTTAAAGGAGCAACTAAAATATTTCAAGCTGCTGATAATGTAAAAGATAGTGTAAATATAGCTATGGCTGCAGATACTGTAGTAAGTGGATCTGGCGTATCTAGTCAGTTAGCAGCTAATACTAAAAATGCTAAAAATCCTTATAGCTTTGTAACTGGAAATAAGTTTAAGAACGGAGGAGAAACTAAAGGTAGTTATAGCCACTCTAAAAACCCTTTAACTGTTGTAGATAAGAAAGGTAAACCTGTAGGTATGGAACTTACAGGAGGCGAAGGAGTGTTTGATAAACCTGCAATGAATCGCATAAAGAAAATGGCTATGACTGGTGATTACGCTAAGTTAGGTCAGTACGTTGAAAAAGAAATGAATACTTGGAAACATAAATAGATATGAGTAATAAAGCTATAGTTAAAGGGACAAACCTTACAAAATCACAAAAAGCAAAAAACAGAGCTGCATTCCTGAAAGAGGAAGGGGTTAACGATAAGATTAATAGTATAGCTGAATCTATGGGTGTTAGCCCTGACGAGATACTTCATGCTATTGAAAAAGAGACTGCTGGTAGTTACTCTCCTGCTCAGAAGAATCTAGCTGGAGGTAGTGCTGTTGGCTTAATACAGTTCGTTGGGACTGGAACTGATAAAGGTAAGGGGGGTAAAACTGTAAATGGTACTTTCTATAAGTCTTCAGACTTAGAGGCTATGACTACCCTTGAGCAATTAGACGTAGTTGAAGGTTACTTTACTGAGAATTTCAAAAATAAAGGTGGTAAACCAGGTCAGATATACAACTCTATAGCAGCACCTTCAAGTGTAGGTAAGGCTGGAGATAAAGTTATATACGCAGCAGGAAGTGACGCTGCTGAACAGAACCCAGGATGGCAAAACGATGACGGCTCTGTTACCACGGACAGTATGGCTAATTTTGGAGGTAGTCCAGAGTTCTTTACATATACCCCTCAAGTTGCTGGTGTTTCTCAAGATATTAAGCAGCCAGAAAATAAACTTTCTAAGAATGAGCAAGAGGTAATTGATTTACAAACCTCAAAGCGTAATAACATAAACATTTCTAATGCCTTTACCGAACCTAGTGATGATGAAAAGGAAAAGCTTAAGAAGTCAGTAATATCTATAGGTAGTCAGATACAATCTGATGTTGACGCAGGAACCCTTAAAGGTGATGATGATGCAATTCTAAAAGAATTCATGAAAAGGATCCAGAAAGAAGCTGGGTTCGAGGGTATAGATATTACTAATGCAGAAGAGGTTGGTAAAGCTAGAGGTATTATTGACTTTGTTACTAAAACTGCTAATGAAGATTTAGGTGAATCTATAAGAGGCGGTGTTTTCGATTCCAAAATAGAGGATGTATTTGAAGATAACGCTAACAATGCCAAGAATAATCTATTATCTTTAGGTATTCCTTCAAAAGGTACTTACTTAATTGAGGAAAAAACACCTTTAGATATATTGCGTCAAGAAGGTATTGAGGGTGGTAAGGCGATTCGTCCCGTTGGGATAACAGAGAAATTAGAGACAAGAAATAATATATTACAGCTAATAAATGACGACCCAGATCTAAACTCTAAAATGGTTAGTAGTGGCTTGACTCCAGAAGAGTTTGCTGACACACTAGTTGATGGAGTCGAATCGGCAGATAAAGCTAGTAACTCTGCAACTCAAGAAGAGAAAGAAGAGGCTGTCACTCGTCATGAAACTAGATTAGCTGATGCTATATCTGAATATACTCCAGAAGAAGTTGTAGAAGAAGTTGTAGAAGATACCACCGAGGTTGATGCAGTTAATGAATTAAAGGATAAACGCTCTCGTCAAATGGCGATGGCAGAGAAAGCTCTTACAGGCTTGAAGGCTGCTGCTGGTTTAACTTCATTATCTAAAGCTCTTCAAGAGCCTGACATAAAAACTCCTCAAGTTTCTAGCTTAATGTTAGAAGCTTTAGGTAAGCAGAAGAAATTATCTACTATGGGCTTAAACGCTGCAGAGAAAGCTAGTGCAATGCAAGGAATTAACGAAGCTTATTCTGGAGCTATCAAGAATGTTCTTGGTGCTTCAGGAGGGCAGAGAGGTTCTTTCTTAGCTAATCAAGGTGTAGCGGACGCTAACAGAGTTAAAGGTTTATTACAGTTGTCGGCACAAGACGCTGCAGTTAGAAGACAAAACGTAGGTCAGTACAATCAATTAGCTTCTTCGGTTGGTCAAATGCAGCTATCTGCAGATATGTCTGCTGAACAAATGAAGCAACAAGCTATAGCACAGAATAAGCAAATGCTTGGAGGTATTGGTACTAACTTATTATCTGACGCTATTAGTGATGCAACTTACTATCTTAATCCTAACAGAGAACACATGGATGAGATGATGAAGCAATACATGGAATCCACTACAAGCAATAATAGTTACACACCACCTACAGAGACTGACGTTATAGGAACGAATAACCCGTCAATGACGGATAAGGAAAGGAAAGCAGAAGTAGCTAGGCTTGCTTTAGAAAAGAAGAACAATACAATATAAAAGACAACAACATGGATTATAGTAAAGCTAACAACGTCCTATCTGGTTGGGTAGGTTCAGGAGACAGAAGAGCAAAAGCACAAGCACAACTTGGGGAAGTTATGCAACTACATCAAGCTCAGCAGCAACTCAATGCAGAGAAGCAGCAAAGTGAAGAGCAAATGGAGAACTATCTTGATTCTATAAAAAGTAGAGCTAGTGAGCTTGCTGTAAGGAATGAAGATAGAGAAGTTATCCAAGGGTTGTATGACGAACAAAAAGGTATATTTCTTTCTGAATTAGAGAAACACGGAAACGATCCATCTAGGTTTATGAACTCAGGTGGTCGTAGAATATTAAAGGACTTCGCTTCTAGCGTGTTACAGTCTGATGAAGCTGGAAGAATATCTAGCAACACTCAAGCTATACAAGAGTACTTTGATACAAGTGAAAGAGAAGGCGGTAAGTTTTCTAAACTTATTCCACACTCTACAAGAAGAGAGTTTCAGAACTTTATGGATGGAGACGCTGATGTATTTAGAATGAAGCAGATGATAGACTTGCAAGAGCCAGATGCTAAGGAGTTTGAATTTTCTAGCGATAAGGCTGAAGTTTATTTCTTTAGCGGAGATAATGCAATGATTTCTGAACAAAATTATAGAATAGAATACGACCTACCAGAAGACGCTCAAGTTAGTCAAGAGGTTTTAATTAACTACATAGGTCAATACAAAGGAAATACAAACACTCGTTCTCCTGGTGCTGCCTCAGATGGAGGAACTTCTATGGTTGGTAAACAATCTAAGTCTTGGAGTGGTAGAATGGTTAACCAAATGAGACACTTAAATAGTGCGGGTGGTGTTAGTACTGCTGTTATAGGTTCAGATAATGAGTCTTACGCTAGAAGTTTAAGTGATTTTGATTCATTTAATGTTAACTCTAGCGCTGGTTCAGCTCCTGCCAATACGGATGTATTTGGTCATAGAGTAGATGAGGGTAGTGAGTTTATGTATGCTAAAACTATATTTGGAGATGACATTGAAGAAGGTGATAATATAGAAGGTAGACAATGGAATGGTAACTGGTTTAGTGAAGATGGTACTTCGTTTGATCATGGTGCTGGAGATGCTCCCGACTTAACTATTGGTGGAGTTTGGCTTGGTTATAAAGTTAAAGAAAACGGAACAACTAGATTAGTTAAAGCAGAAGACTTAAAAGGAGACCCTAGGAATGCAGAAGCTGTTCTTATGCAGGAATTTGAAGATGACGGAGTCTTTACTAGCGATTACTATTATAGAGAGATAGAAACAAAAGGAAGTTCTTCTGAGGCTGTCAGACTAGGTAAGCTTAAGAATGTTGATGGAAACTTGGGAAGACATACCAAAGAAGTTCAAGGCAGTATCTCTGGACCTAAAAACACTCCAGCTAATAATGAGTTAAGTAGTTTCCTTAATATATCTAGTGCTCCACTAAGTCAAGAAATGACTAAAATGGAACTACCTGCTGGTAGCTTGAAGGCTCGTAGTATTTTGCTATCTTTATCAAGAATTCAAAATGCCGAAGTAGGGACGTTGTCTGAGTTTATAAATACAAAGAACACTCCAATACTTCAACAAGCTTTAATGTCGGGTAACACTAACATGTTCTTCGATAGGTATACAGAGATCATGATAGAGCAAGGTAAGACGAAAGAAGAAGCTAGCAAAGAAGCAACATTAATTTTTAGAGAAAGTGAACACATTCTCTCAACACTTAATAGATAGTTATGTCAAACGGTTTAGGTAACGGAGTAAATACACCAGGAGAAGATATTGAAAACTACGATTCTTCTTTAGATAATTCAGCAAGTCAACCAGATATACAATCTAACTTAGAGGTTCCTCAACAGAGGAGCTCTTTTAGTTTAGCAAACATCAACCAACAACAAGCTCCAATGGAGAAGATGGATGATTGGGGTGGTGCTGTAGATTTAGCTGAACAACAACAGAACCTTCCTGACATACCTGAAGTTGGTACTCCAGGTATAGATTATGACATGGGTCATGTCGAGACTATAGGTAGGAGTGTTATGGCTGGGTTTGGAGACATGTTTAATAGTATGGGTGATATGGTTGACTTCTTAAGTTTTACTCCATCATCTATGGTATCTAAACACGTTCTTGGTATAGATACAACTAAGCCTATTTCTGACGCGTTTCATAATTTTGGTGACTACTTAGATTCTTATGGTGACACTGTTCCTGGATTAAAGGATATGGGCGAGATTACGTGGGACGATATGTCTGACCCTAAGTTTTGGGAGACTGGAGTTGCTCGTATGCTACCGTTTGCTTTATCGTTAATGATACCCTCTACTTTAGCTGCCAAAGGAGCTCAAGCTGCTATGGGTAGTATGAACTTCCTTAAGTCATCTGCAGCTATTGCTAAAGGTGCGTCTTCTGTCGGTATTAGATTATCTCAATCAAGTGCTCAAGGTTTAATTAAAAAAGGTATTTCTACTATAGCTGCAGGTTCTACAGCAAACATGCTTGAGGGTGCTGCCCTAGCAGGTGGAGCTATGAATCAAGCTATAGAAGAAGGTGTAGACCCTAGATTAGCTCATGCAGTTGGTCGTAGAGTTTTTGTAGATAACTTAGCTTCAATGGGTGCTGATATTGTTCAGTATGGATTGTTTACAGGTCAAGCAAAGATTGGTTCTGCTCTTATGAAGTCTGTTCCTGGAGCAGCAAAGAGTGCTGGTTTAAAAGCTATGAAAGCTGCAGGTATTGGTCCTGTAGTTAAGCAAGCTTTTAAGGCTGTAGGTATGGGTGCTGCCAATGGTATAACTGATGGTGTTGTTGAACAATTCCAAGAGGTTTATCAAGATTGGTCTGTGAAAAAGAATATAGCTGAAGCTAAAGGAGAAGACTTCCCTAGTTATATGGAATTCTTTATGGCTGACGAACAGAGACCTACAAGGGTTATGTCGTTCGCTACTAGTTTACTTATGTCTGGTGGTAGTAACTTCATGCAAACAGCTACAGAGAACAAGAGAAAACAAAACAAGACTAATCAAGAAAACCAAGATGTATCTGATCTTATAGAGGTGTTTTCAGATCCGATAGATAAAGAAAGAATTTACAAGGCAAAGAAGACGGTATTTAAAGGTCTTGATAAAGATAACAATGCTATTACAGAAGATGAGATTATTGAAATATCTGGTGAGGACATGCAAAATGAACTTCAAGATTCTGCTGCTAGAAAGTTAGCAATGCAAGCCGTAACCAACGGACAAAAAGATTTGGTTATGGAGGCTTTAGCTATGGAGCTAGAAGATGGTAACATGACTCAAGACAGATACGATTCTTATGTTAGCACTATAGCTGAGGTTGAATCTCAAATGTCAAAGTACCCTGATGGTTCGCTTAATAGAATGGAGAAAGCTAATTTAGTTACTGCTGTATGGGCGAAGACTTCTGTAGACAGATCGCTTAAGATAGGTGAGGACGCTAAGAACGCTGAGATTGAGAAGATAAACCTTAATGAAATTTTAAGTGATGAAAGTAAAAAGTCTCAGATCGAAGCTTTAAATGAGTCATACAATGAAGGAGCTAAAGCAAAAAAGGCTGCAGCTAAAGTAATGAAGGATACAGTAAACAGTATCTATGAGTTTAGTAAGAAAAGGATTGCTGCTGAAAAGTTTAATAAAACCGACAGACCAAAACTTAACAAGCTTGCTGAAAAGGTAAACAACAACGAAGAGCTAACAAAAGAAGAGAATGAATATGTTGCTAGCAATAAAGACTTTAGTGGCCATATTAAAAAAGAGTCTTCTAGATTAAGAAGGTTAGAGGCTAATAGTAAAGCTCCAAAAGGATTTGTTTATAGCGAAACTCTTGAAGATGGTACTCTTATATACGAAGAGGCTGTAGAGAAAGGAGAGTCTGGAAAGGTGTTTAAGTTTAAGGCAGATAAGACTACCGAAATAATAAACAACGACCTAGGAGATGCTTTAAATGATATAGATAAAGATATTCAGGACGTTGATGTTGATCCTGCTGCTGATGTTGTTGGTGATAAAGCAGATACTAAAGACGCTAATGATAAAGATACCGACAAGGTTGACGACAAAGATCCTATTCCTGAGAAACCTAAAGTTAACGCAACCCCTAGAGCTACTGAGGTAGCTGAGGAGGAGGGTGTTGACTTATCTAAGGTTGTTGGTACTGGAGTTGGAGGAAGAATTCTTGTTGGTGATGTTAGGGCTTATAAATTAAAGAACCCTGATGGTCAGTCAAAGCTATTCATGAGGATTGACAGTGCTAAGGTTATGGCTGGATTGGCTCGTGACGCTGCTAAAAGAATCGCAGGAGATACTGCTTCTGACTTATTTGATATAGCAACAAAATACCTTAACGATAGAGAGTTGAGAAGAGCTCACGCTTTAGATTCAAACTCTCACATGGTACTGTCTGATTACTATAGACGTAAGCTTGTTGATGGGGTTGTCTCTATTGGATTTATGCCTGAGATATTTACTGCCGCTGGAGTTAGGGCTGCAGGTATGGCATCTGGTTTAGGTATATTTTTAAACACGGAACTATACAACGAGGAAGCTGTATTCCACGAGAACTTCCACATATTTAGAATGCTTTATGGACACCGTCCTGAAGTAATGGAGATGATGAAAAACATCATAGACCAGCCAATATATGATGAAATAAAACTTAAGTACTCTTACTTATTATTAGTACAATCTAGCGGTGATGCTATTAACCTTACCCTAGCGTTAAAACATGCGTCTAGATTAAGCTCTGGTGTTATTACAAACATTAGAGACTTCGCAGCAAAGAAAGGAGGTACTGTAGAGTCTGAGCAGACTATGAAAGATTTCTTAGCGTATGCTATGAAAGAATTAGAAGCTATTGGGTACAAAGCCCTAGACTCTAAAGACCAAACAGGAATTCAAGATGAAGCACTTACTCAGTTAGCTGGTAAGTATGGTGCTATGAATTCTGATCTATTCTTTAGTGATAAGAAGAAAGCCGACACTCATAAGGAAACTTTTGGTAAGTGGTTAGGATTTATTAAAGAGAGCTCTACAATAGAAGAGTCTGAAGCTTTATTTGAAGAAGCTACTGAAGGTCTTTATAAGAAGACTAATGATTTCTCTTTCTTTGAGAAATTCTCTAAGGTAAAAGAAATTATAGAAAATAATCCAGCTGATTATTCTGGGCTTAGTAAAAACTCTCCGTCTCAGTCTAAGTATATGACTGCCGAAAGAAAGGCAATCAACGATAGTATAAGAGTTACTTTAGATAGTAAACTTAACGTAGCTTACGAAATGGCGGTAGATTTCCATGATAAAATACTTGGAGAGTCTAAGAAGTCTTCTGAGGAATTGGATACTAAAGAACTTATCCAAGCCGTAAAAGAAAGAAGAATTTTTCAAGACGAAACTCAAGAGGCATTTATTGCATTCGCTAGAGCTGTTTTGTTACAGATAGCTAAAGATCCTGCTCACGGAAAGAACTCTGAGAAGTACGATAAAACATTTAAGATATTAAATTCCAACAAAAATGGAATAATGAGCACTATAAAGACTATGTTCTTGTCTGGTTTAAATGTCCAAGAACAGAAAGATTTAAAGGGCGAGGAATCAACCGAAGATGTAGATGTAGAATCTGAAGACGGATCATTCGCTGCCGTTATAGATGGTGGTAGTTTACGACTATCTAATAAGTTTGGGGGTATTATAAAGAACTTCCTTGCTTCAGGTAGAGCTGTAAATGGAGAGTTAGGGGCTACTAAGAATAACGTATTGAAGCAGATTATAATGGACATAAATTCTGTGTCTAACCCTGAAGAAATGCAAACACTAGTAGAGGCTAGAATTGCTTTATTAGAAGGAAACCCTGATAGCTTAACATTCAACGAATCTATAGCTTCGGAGTTTTATTCATACTTAAAAGACACACAAGATATAGTACCAGGAGAATCTATTAAGAGTGCTTATCATGAGCTTTCTGGATTTAAGATAGACAAGCCTTTTGTGTTTGTGACTGGAGGCTCTAAAGACTTATTATCTAACTCTGATAGAAACTATCAAAAGAATGCTCTAGACTTTATTAAATTTGATAAGAATGATTTAATTGGAATCACTGGAGGTAAGCCTCTGTCTTTGTTTGCTATAAATAATCAAATTAATAAGAGGCAATATGTATTAGATAATTTTGATAACGCTGATGTGTCTCAGTTCTCTGCAGTTGAGGCGTTCAATAAAAGAATAGAATTCTCTGCAGCTCTATATGGGTTAATGTCAAAAACTAATATAACCAAAAAAGATGTAGCTGGGTTTATTAAAAGACATATACTACCTACAGGTACTGGTGTTGATGTGTCTTTAAATGAGATTGAATCTCTTATGATCTTTGATGAAGAATCTGGACAAAGTTTAAGCATTGATGTTTACTTTAATCAAGAACGTATTAGTGAAATGTTCTACGACTCTTTATCTTTAAGGACTAGTAGAGATAAGGAAAATCAAGTTCAGTTTGGCTATGAAGCAGCTCAAGATGTTATTGTAGAGTACGTAATCAATCCTATGAAAAAGATTACAGGAAACCTTGATAAAAATGTAGTTAAAGAATTAATAAAAAGATGGAAGATTTCTCATGGTTCAGAAGATCCAGCTAGAGGCTCTCTAGATGTTTATAAAACATCAACAGAAAGCAGGGGTAGGACTATAGAAGGTGTATCTGGTACTATGAATAACATGCAAGGTGTTAACGACATCTTTAAGGCTGTTGTTACTTCTTACATAGTTTCATCTCAACAAAACCCTGCTGGACAAGTTAGAATGCCTGAAGGCGATCAAGTGTCTGTACTCGTAAAGAAGTCAGCTCTTGATTATAATATAGAGTCGTTAGAGAAGTTTAATAAAGATAACCCTGTTGGTTTCTTAAAACTTTATGAAACTAACCGATATGCTCAAAAAATGTCTAATGGTACTTGGAGGCCTAATTATCACATACTTGCTGGATTTGAAGGAGAGAACTCTATAGATTCAAAGAACATGACAGGAGCTCAGGTAATGTATTCTGATCTTAGAATGATTCTTTCAGCTTTAGAATCTAAATCAGATTCATACAAGCAAAACATAGGAGACCATTCTGATAAAACAAGAAGGTATTATTCCGATGTAGATGCTTTTGGTGCTAGTATTTCTTTTAATGAGTTCTTGGAAAAGACTAACCATAGTGATGTTACTGTTGAAGCATTAGAGGAGTATATCAAGGATTACGCTCCAAAACTTAATGAAGAGCTTAAGGCTATAAAAGCTAAGCAAGCTGCAGAGATGAAGTCTCTAATCAATAAGCACAATGATGAAGTTGATAATTTCGATCTTCATTTAGTTATGTCTCCTAGTATGATTAAGAAACTTAGAGACTCTGGAAAAAAGATAAAAACTACAGACAACGAAGGAGCTGTAAGAGAGGGTGAAGGAGAATTAGATTTAGCTGGAGATGAAGTACTTAAGGGTTCTTTTACTGTTGAATCTATGATGAAAGGAGCTGAAAGAACGCACAAAGGATTAGAGTCTAATATGGCTAATGTTGTTGTTGCTGGTCTTAACTATGCAGTAAACAAGTATTACCTACAAGACCTTACGGGTGTAGTATCTCAAGATGTTTCATTTACTATGAAGAACAAGAGAGCTACATTACTGATAGCACCTCAAGTGTCTGCATTTCCAGAACACAGAATGGATGTTATTATGTTTAACGATGTAGAGTTACTAACTCTAGATGGTCTTTCTACTATAAAAACTATAGACAACAAAGTTGTAAAGGTTAAAGCTGATTTACTAGATTCAGCTTCTTACGTTACGCAAGATATGGCTGACGAGATAACTAACGCATACGGGAATACTGTAGATGTAACGGGATCGTTTAAGTTTGTTGGTGCAGGACAGAACACAGACAACTCTGCTATATCATCTTCATTCGGATCTGAACGAAGTAAGTTCTACTTTAAAGGTCATACTGTAGTGTTAGATGAAGCCTCTATAGGAACTCCACTAGAAGGAATATACAAAGCCTTACTAGCAAGAGAAAAGTTATTTAAGTCTAAAGGGATTAAAGCTAAGGTTATAGCTTATGCTGATTCTGGTGTTAAGAAAGGTCACATTAAGGGGGTTAACTCTCAGAGTCTTGCTCAATGGAATGCTATGAAAGACGATGACGCTGCTATCAATGAGTTTCAAGATAGCTGGTCTTACGACTTAGATAAAGATACCTATGGATATGATGGTAAATACTTCGGTGTTCAAAATGAATTAGATAAGAATGCTACTAGTGCGACTGTAGCTAAACAAGCTGTATCCGCAACTAATATATTTGCTGACCATGAGAATGCTGAACTTGCTGCAATGTCTCAAGACTTCTTATCTTTATATGCTGAAGCTTTAGATCAGCAATACAAAGAAGGTTCTGGAGGAAAGACTATAGAAGAGTCTGGTTTAGAAAGTGCTAAATCGGGATCTACATTTCCTACGATGACTAGAGCTATGGATAAGTTAGCAACCTCTCTTCCATTCGTTACAGACTCTTTAAGTAAGACTGCTACAGCTAAAATTAAGAAAGACGCTCACAGACTTAGAACTACAGGATCTTTATCTCTACAAATATCAGATGCCTTATATGGTTATGAGTTTGATGGAGATAATGTAATAGAGACTGATAAATCTTTAAAACCTATTAGAATAGAGAACGGTAAAGTACTTCCTGCTGAGGTTGCTATATCTAGTCATATGGCTAAGACGCTCAACATTACAGAGAATGACCTTAAAAAAGGTAAAGAAGTTTTCTTCTTTGCTACTAGAATACCAGCTTCATCTGTAGGTTCTACTATATTATTAAAGGTTGCTAAAATATCATCCACTCAAGGTAACACTATAGCTATAAACGCTAAAATGTCTGCTATAATGGGAGCTGATTTAGACGGTGATATGCTTCACCTTAACGCTTGGACTGAAAACCCTGAAGCTGGATCTCTTGATTTGATTAAGAATAAAATGCTTAGCAAGCTTAAAAAGATGCACGAACACCCAGAGGTGTTTAAGACATTAATTAAAGAGCTTGAATTTAAGACAGTAACTAAAGCCACTAACTTAGCTTTATACGGTAACGAAAAAGGTTCTACTGCAGTCTACAATGACTTTAATGTATTTGATACTGCTGAGATGTACGAGCAAACTAAGGGTAACGCTCCTATGATTGGTCTTATAGCTTCCACCTCTAATCAATTTAACTATTTAGCTCAAGGAAGTCCTTCTGTTAATTATGGAGGACTACCTTTAGTATTAGTTAAAGGAAGAGACGAGAAGGCTGAACGATATGACAAGTTAGACTCTAAAATATCTAAAAATGGAGGAGGTACTTACTACGAATACGCTAACTACTTGAACCTTATCTTAGATGATGGGAAGTACGGTAACAGAGCTAAGTTTGGTTTTAATAAAGGTAGTGGTGCTTCTTTTGGTTTACTTATAAAGATGGGTGTCAACCCAAAAGATATTGCATTATTAATGACGAAAGGTAAGTTAGGTGACTTACTTAGCATGGATAAGTTACAAGAATACGCTAAAGAGCAACTTGGTGTAAAGAAAAACTTATCTGGCTATATAAAAAACAACTATGTAAATAGAGGAATAGATATAGAATCTATTATAAAAGGAGACAGAAAGTCTGCAATAGCTTTAGCTGTTGTGTTAAAGAAAATCTCTAGTGACATGTATAGCTTAGGTTCTTATGTTGGTCTAGATAGCAATCTTCCAGAGTCTTTAGTAGAAGTATATGATAGAATAAATAAAGGTAAGAAAGCTTTAGCTAACCAACCTGATATAGCTAAGAATGCATTTTCAAAGAACCCACTAATATTAAGTAAGGTTTTGTTTTTATCAGATTATGCATTAAAACTAAAGTCTGAAGACGTTACAATATCTAATGGTTATGGTGATACTGTAGGTGAGTTTATGGTTCCTGAAGATAATAATGATTCTGATACTGCTCAATTTTATGACGCAGCTAAATTGCTTAAAGCCCTTAACTTAACTAGGGTTGCTGCACACATGCCTATTAGTATTCGTGATATGTTATTTCATAAAGCAATAGCTGGAGTGATTGTTAAATCAAATAATGCAGAAGCTAAAAACTTTCTTTCGTCATTGACATCTTTAACTAATGAAGAAGCTTATTCTGGCGTTACTCAGTTAATATCTAACTACATTGATAGTAATGAAGACTTTGATGACAACTTATTTATACAGCACTTAAATATGAGGAAATCTACAAGGTTCTTTACTGGAGGTACTGATAATATACAAGATTCATCTGTTGTTGAGTTCGGGATAGATAGAGCAATGTTGTTTGAATTACAAGAGGTTGAGCAAGTAGAAGCTTTAGGTAAAGACTTTGATAAGTTACCTTCATGGCTTAAAGATTGGTTTGTAGCTAATGACTTTATAGTTTCTGGTTGGGGTTCTAACGAGAAGCAATCACTAGTACCTTACATGGGTAGCTCTACTATATCAAAAGTAAATAATCACTTTGAGTCGGCCTTCGTAAATGGTAAAAACTTTATAGAACAAACAAACGAAGCTACATCTAATGGTGCTGGTACTTTAAGTATAAGCGAACTTATGGGTGTTGAAGATATTGCGGGACCTTATGATTCATCTTTTAATGTAGCTAAATTAGCTTACGCTGCTCTTCACGGAGCTGAAGGTATGAATGTTACTGAACAAGAACATGAAGGTGTTTATTCATTTACGTCTCGTGCTGATATGATGGATGGTATTCCTATGATATTTGATGAACAATTCAGAGAGGTGGGTATGTTATCTGTTCTTTCTAAGATGTCTAATCAACACTCTGAGTACTCTGAAGGAGAAGTTAAATACTTAGCTATATACGGAAACGGTATAGATATGACTCAAGGACTTAGAGTTACATTAAGTTCAGAGGAGTATTTTAACGAGAAACTTCCATCTGGAGTATCGATAGATTCTCTGGACGATGAAACTAAATCTAAGTGGGCTGATAGTTATGCTAATTATTTAAAGTCTTTAGACATAGTTAACGAGAAACTAGATCATTTAAACGAAGCCAACATAGAAGACCACGACTATTCAATGAACAGGTCTAAGTCTAACAAAAGATTTGAATACGTATCTAATTTATTTAACAACATTCAAAATGAATTGTCTTACGAGACTGTAGGGTTAACTAACGAACACTTAGATAGCTTAGCTACAATACCCCTTAGAAGGTATGTAGAATACAACTATGGTTTGCATATATCTAATAAGCAAATAAAAGATTGGGAATTAGATCAAGGTAAAAGTTTTGTAGAAGAGATTACGCTTAAAGGATTAAATAAAGATATATCTACATTAGACTTATGGATGTCTCCAGGAGATTATGGTAGAAACAAACCAACCATGGCTTTCATTAATAAAGAAATGAAGATGGAGCACATGGACTTTACTAGAAACCTTCATCTTGTAACCAAGGAAATGAATAAGAGGTTAGATGCTTTATATAAAAGTAAGGCAACTGAAACTGGGTTCTTAGGAACTTCAGCTGGTCGTATATTTAATCAGTACTTTGCCGTAGGTAATAGAAAAGTTTCTGAAATACTATATGAAAACTTATTTGTAAGCGAGCACGCAACAAGAAGAAACATAGACAAAAAAACAAATAAAATATCTTACAAGGATGCTAGTTCACTACGACTTAATCCTTTATTTTTCAAAAGCTCTAGCATTGTAGGTGATGAAAGTGTTATTGACAAAGACTCACAAGCGTTTAAAGATTTATCAGTAGCAGAGCAAGAGTATTTAAAAATGTATGTTAAGTATACTTCTTTCTATAGAAATTTAATACACGCTAAAGGATTGCTTAAAGGTGGTGCTGATAGAGGTACTAGCTACATCCCTGCATCTACTTCATCTAAGTTTGAGACGATGAGTAGAAGAGGTTTGTTTGGACTGTACTATCAAATGCATAGAGGAGATGAAACTCTTTACGATGTAGTTATTGAGGCAGTAAACCCTTTAACTGGAGACCTTGAAAAGTTAGACTACTTTAGTTGGAAAGCTTTATATATGCATTCTCCTGAAGACGCTTTATTTACTACAGACTCAGACAACTTAAGAGTTGAATTAAGTCACGGTAATAAATTATCTGGAACTCAAAGAATTAAAGCATTCAGAGATATTACAGCCAAAGCTAAAAAGCTAATGACTAAAGGTAAGGACGATGACAATAACGCAATAAGCGTATCTTCCCCTGTTAACGATGTCTTAGGTAATGAAGAGTTTGTAAATAGATTTACATCTCACAGATCATCAAAAGCTGGGTACTTAGCAACGCACAATCTTCATCAATCACTTAGGTCTTATATACAAACGTTTATGTTCCAGCATGGTAACGCTTACTTAGACGTTAAAGAGAATAAGATTAAGAAATTGTCTTGGAATATAGATGACAATAAAGATGAGTTCGGAGTTGAGTCTATGTCTATTGAAGCTGGCTCTATCAATAAGAATATATTTAAAGGATTTGAAAGCAAGAACCTTATGGTTGATGCTGCTATGTCTCAGCTTGAGTTGAGTGGTAGTGTAAATGCTTTAAAGTATATGGACAAAGTTATTAAAGGAGGATTAATTAGTAAGAAAAGAGGTTTATCTTTTAGTGATTCAAAAAACGAAGCTAGTATAATTAAGTTCTTTACTAACTGGACTATGTATATAGCTTTAGGATTTAATTTTCCAGCAGCTATAGGTAACGTATTAATAGGTAAGTACAACACTTACAGAGCTCAAGGTGGTTCTAAGGTTATAACTGGAGAGAAAAGATATTTAGGTATAAACTCTAATGGTATGTTTGACAAAAACATCATGAAGAAGTCTAGACTAATGATTGAAGAGTTTGGTATATTAACTTACCGAGCTGAGGAGATTGCTGAAGGGACTAGTGGTTCTGCTGTAGATGCTTTAATATTTTCTCCTATGGTAATGGCAGAGAACTGGATACAACAAGCAGCGTTCTTAGGTTCTTTAACTCAAGAGCAATGGGATAGCTATGAGGTTAACGAAGGCGAGCTTAAGCACAAGAGTGATATTAAGAATGAAGACGGTACTGATAAGTATCCTATATCAAAATATGGTTCTAGGCTTTCTAAAATTGAAATAGCAAAACTAGAAAGAGATGTAATTAATCTTCAAGGTAGAGGTTACTCAGAAACAGATCAAAGGTTTATTCAGATATACGCTCTTAGTAATTCATTTATGCAATTTAAGAGATGGTTCCCTACGTTCTTAGCTGACAGATTTAAATCAGAACACATAGATGATTTAGGTACTATGAGGATAGGTTCAGTAAAAGCTGCTTCTGACTTTATTAACAGAATGAAAGCTAATGACATTCCTATAACAGAATGGAGAGCTATATTTAAAAGCGAAGAAACCCCTGATCATATTCAAAAAGGAGTTAATAGATTATGGAGAGGTACTCAAGGTATTGCTATGTTGTCTATGATTTTATTAGCTATCTCTCACAATAGAGACGAGGACGCTCCAGAGGATGAAACTTTAAAGTTAATGGAGAAATTACTTGGTGATATGTTATTAGTCTTTAACGTTCCTAAACTTACTTACATGGCTAATGTTCCAGCTTTAAGCACTGCAGATAACTTAGCTCAAACTATGTATCATTTTGTAATGCAGACTGAATACAAACGTAAAAGTAAGTACGGAAATAAAGGAGACAAAAGGTTTGTATCTAACTTTGCTCAACTAATGCCTTCTTCATCTAGATTTATTCTAGAGGAGAATGGAAAGAAAAGTAAGAAAAGATCTATACGATAATTAATGTATATTTGTATTAAACTAAACTAAAATGGCAAGCACACTAAATACAGACGTTGCAGCAGAGGTTAATATTACAGCTAGAAGGAACGATACTTTTAAATTATTATTAGAAGTTAAGGATTCTGATGGTGATACTATGGACTTAAATAACACTAACTCAACAGTAAATAAGCCTGAGTACCAAGCTAAGATGACTATAATGTCTCAAGGTGGTGAAGAAGTACTTAGCATCTTTAGTCATACATGGAATGATACTGGAGAGCATTCATCGTCATATACAGTTGATCATCCTAAAGATAGAGTTGCATCTCCCACAGCTCCAGGGTTTTATACAGGAGCTGACAATATAGCACTAGCAGGTATAAATTTATCTGCTCAGACTGGTACTAGTGGACAAAAAGTTATCATTAATGTCCCTTACAATTATATGGCTTTTCAGTCTGGTGCTTATAAGTACGACTTACAAATAAGATACAACCCTACAGCAACTAACATTTTAGAGTACATAACTTGGTTATACGGAACGTTTACTTTAAAGGCTGATATTACTCAATCTTAATGGCTGAAAATATAAGCATATCAATATCTCAACCCGAATCGATGACCATTAATGGTTATCCTGACGGGTTTGCAATAATACCAACTGCAGGGCACACTACTTTTTTTAACCCAGAGCCAAGCAACAGCCATGCTTTTTCAACTACGTCTCCTGAAATTTTAAACATAACTAATAGTGTTTCAAGTTTTAATGTTGGTGAATTTGATATATCTAGTGCTGTAAATGTTACGCTAGGAACTTTACCTTACAGTCAGTTAGCTAAAGAGCTTGATGGGTTTAAGTACAAGTTTGATAACTTTGTTATGACATCAAGTGATCAAGCTTTATTTTCTGTTGGTGATATAGTTTATTTTAAAAGCCAAAGTGGATACAATACATACAACACAAAGCTAAAGAAAGCTCAAACATCTAACATGGATGGAGCTAAGTCTGGTTTGTTAATATTTTTAGGTTACTCTTCTGACAATACGCTTATGGTGATGTCTAAAGGATACTTTGATTACGAACAGTCAGACAATAGGTGTGTTAACTGGTCTTCTGGAAGGACTATATACCTAAACAACTTAAGCAATATTGATGTAACACCATCTACTTTAAGTAATTACTGGGTTAAATCTATAGGAACATGCATACCTAACACAGACAATAAAAACAGAATTTGGTTTGATCCTGATTCAACATACTTAAAAATAAGATAAAATGGCAAAGTATCCAAGATTATTCGGAAATTCAGTTCAGCGTTACAATATACATAACTCTTCAGGAGTTGCTTTAGCAGAGTCTGATTCTGTTTTTGATACCTACATCTACACCAACGCAGGTGATGATGACAATACCCAAAGGTCTACTGCTGTAGTTATAATTAAGAACGAACAAGTTGCTGGAACAGTTACAAATCTTAGAATTACTAGCATTAGTTTAAAGGAAAATGCAACTGGTTCTGATGCGTATACAGGTACTAACGTAAGTCTAAACCCTATGGTCAGTAATGTTCCTTTTATGGGAGCTCAAGAAGGTTTTTCCGCTCAGTCAGGCAATAAAGTAGTAGCTAAGGATACTGGCAATAAACCTGGTCTTGCATCAGATACAACTGCTGGTTTAGAAATAGGTCAAATAAAAGTATCAGCAACTTTCACTAATAATATTCCTAATACTGGTGGCCCCATTTCAGTTGAAGATATAAACCCAGAATTAAATTCAAATTTTAGGTCAATACTATTACATAATCCAGAGACCATAACTGCGGCATCAGGACAAAACAATCCTATACCTTCAGATTCTTACGCAGCTTTTACTGTTGCTTTTCACCCTACTGAGAATATAGTTAACAATCACACTGAATGTTATTTAAAAATAAATACTAGTGTAGGTAATGTAGTATATCCTTTAGTTGTTAATTCGTTTAACGAAATAATAATGGTAGCTAGAAAAGGAACGTCTCAATATGGTGATACAAATCCAGATCTTAATTTAACTATAGGATCTAGCAACATTTATGACAATGGAACTGTTAATTTAGGTTATCACCCTAGAACAAATAATGAAACTAAACTTCAAGATGATCTTCTTGCTGACGGAATAAAGATTTTAGATGTATCTCCTGCTGCTGTTGACGCTTCTTATAGGTTTGTTAATAGTACCGCTTCAAGCGGCACTTTTATAGATGGTGATGGAGCAACACTTAATATACCAGCCAACCATACAGCAGGTGTTTTTGATCATTTTCTGAACGAAACAAATTCTAGTATAAAAGACTACTATACTGATGAAGTGTATTACAATACGTTAGCTCTTAGCGGTACTACCTCTGTAGACGATGGTGCAACATTATTTGATGTTCCTGGAAACTCATCTTTATGTCAATTCTTTACAGTTATAAATGCTACTACTAGCATAATAGACGGTACTAATGGTTCTGGTGGATACATTACAAATTATGCGTTAAATGATTTTGCTAGAGCTTTATTGTTTAGAGTTAATTATTTGTCTGAACAATACAATAACACCAATGTTGCAAATGATGATTTTCTCGATGATGGAACTGGGTTTAATAATCAATTCTTTAAGTATGTATTAACTTATGGTGTATATCAAAAAGTTACAATACCTTCCAATCAAATTTCTGGTATTAAAAACGAAATAGATGCTTCAACTGAATTCACAACTAGCTTTAACAGAAAATATGATACTAGTGGTATTAGTGCTCCTAATGGACTTATAGCTCAAACGGGGGGAACTTACAATTTTTCTCACTCTGTTAGATGGAACAACTATAGAGGAACAGACGTTAATGGTAAAACTAGTTTAGAACCTTTTGCTTTTGGTCCAAACTCAAACAACTTTAAATACCTAGGAACAAACACTAATGACTGTGTACCTACTAGCTTTACTATTGGAAGTACTACATCAACTAGTGGCTCGTTCTCTTATTTTAAATGGGATGACCCTTCTATTAAATATAGAGATGTAACTATAAGTTCTCCTATTAAGTTTAAGCTTACGCCAGCTGTTTACTTCGGTTCTCAATTTATTTTAGCATTAGATTCTACAGAAGGAGATAGCTTTTTAATGAATCCTGTGGCTGATTCAGGAGGAACAATAGAATCAAAACTTGTACCTGATGCAGAAGATAATGTATGGAATTTTAATGATTCTGCTGTATATCCTGGTCTTCATTCTGAACATACCATAGCATATAAAGCAAGGTTTTACCCTAGAGATCCTTACTTAAAAATAGGAATGCTTACTGAATCTAGTAAGTTTGATAAAAATAGTGCGTCTCCAGGCTACGTTAATGGTACTGGTCTTTTAAAAGACTCTATATCTACTACAGAATTAAACGATGTTTCTACTTGGTTCAACAGTAGTAGTGCGGTTATAAGCAACACTACGTCTAACTTTGATACTAACCAGCCAGCTAATAAAATGTATAGCGGGTTTGGTGGAGCTGTGTTTGAGCATAACACTTTTGCTACCAACATACAATGCTTAGTAGGTGATGCTACTTACAATACAACCAAGAAAAGTCGTGTAGATAAGAATGGTGCCTCAATAAACGAATTCTTTCCGTTTAACAAAATTTTAAAGTTTCCTGTACCTCAAAAACATGCTTCTTCTGATAAGTTTATAGCATTCCAAAGCTTTATTCCATTTAACGAAGGAGATAGTAATATATACTTACATAGTATAGATGTACTAACTGGAGCAGAAGGTGTAGGAAATGAACAATTATTAGACTTTAATGCAGGTAGCGCTGGAAACAACGAGAATGGAACAGCTATTTATGGTTACAAGCCAGCGCATAACACAAATAACGCTAATGCTGGCTCAAGTAATGATCCTGTTCTTTCTTTCTTAGTCGATGGCATGGACACTGTATTTAATACTAGCGAAAAAAGATACCATCGAATAGTCAATCCTGAACTTACAACAAGCGATCCTGCTAAGTTTTATAGAGGTTTTAATGGTGGTTCAGCTTATTATCCACCTAAATTTATGCAAGGGTATAATAATACTGACTCTGATGTTACTGATTATTTGTTTACTGTAAATGAAACAGGTATAGAAAACCAAATGGATTGCAATAAAATATCCAAATGGATTGGTAACTCTGAGCAAGCTTATCCTGAAGCTTCAAATGGAACTTCTGGTGCTACTGGACCTAAAGGTAATCTTCCAATACACTTAAGAATGGAAGTAGCGGCTAAGGGAAGTGCTGTTGATTTTGGTTCTTACTATGCAACACTTAAAATAAGATACTTCAAGCACGACTACTTTTCAGAAAAAAAGGCTGGTGGAGAAGGAACAACTGTAGTAACAGGAGCATCTGACTTTAGAATACACGAAATGAGAATTATCGTGAAGATGGATGTTGAACTTACTCCTTTATTATCTATAGCAGATTCTGAAGGTGAAGAATTTACAAATAGTTCTAATATAAACTTAGGTAACGTAAATATAGGTTAATGCCTTACACTACTGTTTTTGATGTAGACTCATCAGACTATGGAATGCCCTTCACCTCTCCAGGTAAGGGCATTCGTCTGGTGGTTAAAAATAAAAGTAATTCAGGTTTTTTAACTGTAAATTCGGGAGAGTTAATTAATAGCAACTTACCTTATAATCAATCAGGTCAAAGTGATGGTTCTTTACATCTTCCGTTTTATATGTTTTCTGAACAACAAGACTACTCCAACACTTTAAACCCACAATATAAAGATTGGAATTCTTTTACTTATTTAAATAACTTAGCTTTACTTAATGTAGACTTACAAACTTATGTTTATAATTCTTCATTTAAAAATACATTTAGTCTTTCATCTCACGAGTCAAGCGGTGAAGAATTAGTTTTTTATGTTTATTTTCTTCCTT
>Ga0114916_1000306_pt1 | contig 35165 bp, 13 predicted proteins | sample MalvirAntarct_66_FD_83501 | JGI IMG/M metagenome (GOLD analysis project Ga0114916, IMG submission 83501) | Marine viral communities from the Global Malaspina Expedition - Malaspina viral metaG Antarct_66 | ecosystem: Environmental > Aquatic > Marine > Oceanic | place: West Anvers Island... | reverse complement strand
TGCAGATGGTGGATTAATGTCTACAAAACCATATATCAGTAGTTCCAATTATTTGAAGAAAATGGGAGCAAAACTCGATAAAGAGTCAACCGAAATTTGGGATGCACTTTATTGGCGTTTTATGTATCGAAATAAGGAATTCTTCGAGTCGAATTACAGAACAAAAATGATGGTTTATCACTTAGATAAAATGAGTGAAGAACGTCTAAACAAACTGTTGTCCAAAGCAAATTTATTTTTAGAAGGATTTGAGAATAGAAAAGAAAGGTAGATATTTGGAGTTCTCACTTTAAGATTGATCTAATGTAAATCCATTTCAAATTCTTTCTATTTTTGGAACCATGGCAGGTAACGTAATAGGCTATTTTTGTGTTTCGAACAGTTGGGGAGGATTAGAAATGAATCAACTGAGAAATGCAGTCTGGATGAAGAATCGGGGACATAAGGTTCTAATTGTTGGTTTAAAAGATTCCAGAATCATAAAAGAGGCAGAAAGTGAAGGAATTGATACTGCTTTTGCTACTCAACACAAAAAGTATTATGATTTTAAAAAAGCTATCAACCTAAAAAAACTAATCAATTATAAAGGTATTACCCACCTTATTCTAAGAGATCCAAAGGACATCAGTTTAGGTGTAACCACAAAAAGGCTATTAAAAAACAAGCTGTTTCTTGCTTACTTTATGGAGATGCAGCTCGGTGTGAAGAAGACGGATTTACTTCATACATGGAGGTTTAAAGGACTTGATTTGTGGTCTTGTCCACTTCAATTTTTAGCGAATCAAGTAAATGAATTAACCAATTTTCCATCATCGAAGACGAAAGTAATTCCATCAGCAATGGATCTTTCAAAATTTGAGAACTTACCTAGTCAAAGTGTAGCTAGGGAAAAGTTAGAATTACCGAATGATCAAATTCTTTTAGGACTGATAGGACGTTTTGATGCTTTCAAGGGGCATAAACTTTTGTTGGATGCATATGAAATGCTGCCATCAGAGTTGCAGAATAAGATTTCTTTGGCTTTTCTGGGCGAAAAAACAAACCCGGATACTGATAACTTTTACGAATATCTCATGGAAAGAATTCAATTAGATACCTTTAAATCAAAAGTGTACATTTTGCCTTTCCGTAAGGACGTCGAAACTTTTTATGCTGCAATTGATGTGTTTGTGATGGCATCCAAAGCGGAGACCTTTGGAATGGTAACAATAGAATCGATGGCAGCGGGAACACCTGTTATTGGCTCCAATGCTGGAGGAACACCCGAACTTCTTGGTAGCGGTGAGAGAGGGATATTATTCGAAACAATGAACAAAGAAAGCTTAGCAAAAGCGATTAAGTTTTTTGTAGATGAATATAAAAATGATCCGAACGATTTGAAATCTTATGTAAAAAAGTATAGTCACCACGAAGTCTGTCAACTAGTAGAAAGGCACTTGAAATTGACTGATTAACATTTGTCTGAATTCAGCGTTTTATTCCCTTAAGCTCTGTTTTAATATATTAAAGTCGATTTAACAAGCCCAGTTGAATCTCACAAAGTGTGCTTAAAAAAATTAAATTTGTCTTAAAATTACACCTTATGAAAGTTGCCGGATTTACGTTTGTCAGAAATGCCATTAAATATGACTATCCTATTTTAGAAGCTATTCAGTCCATAATGCCTGTTTGTGATAAAGTTTATGTTGCAGTAGGTAAATCTGAAGACGGAACTTTGGAGTTGATAAAAAATCTTCCTTCTGAGAAAATCGAAATCATCGAAACTATTTGGAATGATGACCTCAGAGAAGGAGGAAGAGTATTGGCTGAAGAAACAAATAAGGCTTTTCAAGCTATTCCTGATGAATATGATTGGGCTTTCTATATTCAAGGAGATGAAGTAATACATGAAAAAGATCATGAAAATATCCGAGAAGCTCTATTGAAACACAAAGACAGAAAAGATATTGATGGCTTGTTATTTAATTACAGGCACTTTTTTGGATCTTACGATTATGTTGGAAATTCAGCGAGATGGTATGCACATGAAATTAGAATAATTAAAAACAATAAAAGTATAACTTCTTTTAGAGATGCTCAAGGCTTTCGAAAAGCAGATAATAAGAAATTGAAAGTTGCTGATTCAGGGGCGTTTATGCATCACTATGGCTGGGTAAAAGACCCGCGCACTATGCAGGCTAAGCAGGAAACTTTCAATAAGCTTTGGCACGATGATGATTGGATGGAGGAAAACATTCTGGGAGTTGAAGAATTTGATTATTTCAAAAATATTGACTCACTTGAAAAGTATAGTGGCACTCACCCCAATGTTATGATTGACCGGATTAAAAATAAAAATTGGGAGTTTAATTATGACCTTAGTTTTAATAAAACATCATTGAAACACAAATTAAAAGGCTTATTAAAAAAGCTTGGTTGGAATACCTCTTACAGAAACTATATTCTAAAAAAGTAAACTAATCGTTAAGGATAAGAAATCACATTAATTATCTCAACAGAGTATTTGAAATTAAAGGTAGAATACTATCATTTTAAGCAGTACGGGGGGACTTTAACTTATATTTATCAGAAGTTTTTTTGTTGTGTTCATATTGAATATTAATAAGCGTCAATAAATTTATATTAAATTCTCTTGCGATTCAAACACCAAACTATTACTAACTTCGTTATTACAATAGTATTTATGAGGTCGAATCGTAATTTGGTATTGCTTGGAATCTTTATTTTTTGCTGTGTGCAGTTTTCATTCAGTCAAGAAGGAAGCTTGCGTATACTCAAAATTCCAGCTACAAACGATACATTAACACTAGATTCTCTGACGATTTTTGATAATAGTTTTCGCGCGTTTTGCGGAGATGATGAAGTTTTGAGAAGTAATTTTTATTTTAATCCAATTTCGCGGAAGTTTCAGTTTAAAGGGGACTGTGATGATAGCTTGTATGTTTCTTATCGGGTTTTTCCGTTAGATTTTTCTAAAGTCTATCAACAAAAGGATACATCTTTGATTTATAGAAACAAAGGGGAGATCAAAGAGTATTATTTTCAAAACAACACAGAATCAACCGATTTTTTTGGAGGTTCAAGTATTCAGAAATCGGGAAGTATTTCGAGAGGTGTTAATTTTGGGAATAGTCAAGACTTATCAGTTAATTCAACCTTAAACTTACAATTGTCGGGAGACGTTGCTGAGAATATGAAAATAAGAGCTTCAGTTACAGATGATAATTTGCCAATTCAACCTGATGGAAACACAAATCAACTTCAAGAGTTTGATCAGGTTTTTATTCAGCTATATGGGGATCGGTATAAAATTATTGCTGGGGATTTTTGGTTGAAAAAACCCAAAGGACATTTCATGAACTACAATAAAAGAGCCCAAGGTCTTTACGGTCAGTATAGTTGGGAAAATGACAATGACGGAAAATGGACAGTTCAAGGAGCTGGAGCTCTTTCTAAAGGTAAATTTGCGAGAAATATTATTCAAGGAGTAGAAGGAAATCAAGGGCCTTATCGTTTGCGGGGAAATGAAAACGAACCTTTTATAATGGTGCTTTCGGGTACAGAAAAAGTGTATTTAGATGGTAAACTAATGGAGCGTGGTCAGGAGTTCGACTATGTCATTAATTACAACACAGCTGAAGTAACTTTTACTACAAGACATCAAATAACCAAAGATGTAAGAATAGTAATTGAGTTTCAATATACTGATCAAAATTATGCGCGTTCTCTTTTTCAAGGTAAAGCTCAATACGAAAGTAAAAAGTTCGATTTCTGGTTGAATATGTATTCTGAGCAAGATGCAAAAAACCAAACTCTACAGCAAGATTTATCTCAGAAAGATCGCCAATTACTATCCTCTATAGGAGACAGTCTTTCATTGGCACGATCGACTTCAATTGATAGTATTGGTTATGTGAACAATCAAGTTACCTATAAACTCATTGACTCTTTAGGTGTTGATTCAGTTTTGGTGTACAGTGTTAGTCCTGATTCAGCATACTATCGGGCGACTTTTACAAACGTAGGAATGGGAAACGGAGATTATGTTTTTGATCGATTTACTGCTGTTGGCCGTGTTTATAAATGGGTTGCTCCTGTTTCTGGCGAACCACAGGGTGATTTTGCTCCGGCTCGATTAATAGTGACCCCAAAACGACAATCCATGGTTACTACTGGAGCAGCTTATCGGTTTAATAAAAATTTTGAAATAAAAACGGAGTTCAGTACTACGAATTATGACCAAAATACATTTTCTCGATTGGATAGTGATGACGACCGAGCCTTTGGAAACAATACTCAAATCACGGGTGTTTTTGATCTAGGCAAGGATAGTATTCCAAAATGGCAACTGGAAACAGCAGTAGAAATAGAATATCGATCTGAATTTTTTAATCCAATCGAGCGATACAGAGATGTTGAGTTTGACAGAGACTGGAACATTAGAGGTAGAGGATATCAAGGACAACAATTCTTGGCAAATTTAAAAGGGGGGATACGAAACAAAGAATTTGGAGCCATTAATATAGAAGGACAAAATTTTACATTTGGTGATGACTACCAAGGAAATCGTGCTAGATTCTATGGTGATTGGAACCAAAAAGGATTTTCAGCAAATTGGGATGGCAGTTTCTTAGATGCTTCAGCGGAAGATGAAAATACATATTTGAGGCATGTTTCTGATATTTCACAACGACTGGGTAAAATTAAAATTGGTTTTAAAGATGATCACGAGTTAAATCGATTCGTTCAAGGTGACTCTGTGTTGAGCACGAACTCATATCAGTGGTATGACTGGCAAGTCTATGTAACTCAGTCAGACTCTTCTCAAAATGCTTTTAGAGTTTTTTACCGTGAAAGATATGATTGGAAAAGTGACACATCTCGTTTGAAAGGAGCTGCTATGGGTAGAAGTATTGGTGCTGAATATAACTGGATTACAAATAAAAGATCTAAATTAAATACATTGTTCAGCTATAGATCTCTAGAAATTAAAAACAAAGATTTAATTGATCAACAGGCCGAAAACACTTTTTTAGGTAGAGTTGATTATAATCTAAAGCTTTGGAAGGGCGCTCTAACATCGAATACATTTTATGAAGTTGGCTCTGGTTTAGAGTTAAAAAAAGAATTTCTCTATATTGAAGTGAATGCTGGACAAGGTGTTTATACATGGATAGATTACAATAATGATGGAATAAAAGATCTAAATGAGTTTGAAGTAGCTCAGTATCAAGATCAAGCTAACTACATTCGTGTTTTTACGCCTAGTAATGAATACGTTAGAACTTATTCTAATGAGTTTAATCAAAGTTTATTCTGGCGACCTGAACGGATTTGGTCGAGTGAATCAGGTGCTAAAAAGTTCTTGTCTCGCTTTTCAAACCAAACTCGATTTAGAGTTAACCGTAAAACATCTGATCAAACTTCAGAAACCTATAACCCTCTAGTTAGAGAAATTGCTGATACCAGTTTAATTAGTTTTAACTCTACAATTAGAAATACTTTATTTTTTAATCGAACGAATAATATTTTTGGAGCAGACTATACCTTTACCGATGCAGGATCAAAAATACTTTTAGCCAATGGTTTTGATGCTCGCTCCAACACTTCTCATGAAGTAAATTTTAGATGGAACATTAAAAGAAAATTTACTCTAAAGAATACTGCAGAGGTTGGAGAGAAAAATTCTTCTGCCGATTATACAACAGGACGCGATTATGGGATTTCGTTTTATAGGGTAGCACCTTCTTTTATATACCAGCCTAATACGAAGTTTCGAATTTCATTGAACGGTAGATATGAAGATAAACAAAACCATGAAGATTTTGGTGGAGAAGTTGCTATAGTTAGAGACCTAGGGCTTCAGTTTAAATTCAATCAGGCAGAACAAGGTAGTTTACAAGGAGAAGTTAAAGCGATCAATATCAGTTATGATGGAGTCGAAAATAATGCAATTGCTTTTGAAATGTTGGAGTCATTACGCCCTGGAACAAATTTCACTTGGAACTTAGGTTACCAAAGAAATTTGTCCGAAAACTTACAAATAAGTATACAGTATAATGGTAGAAAATCAGAAGAGAATGATGCTATTCACGCTGGCGGAGTTGAAGTGCGAGCATTTTTTTAATTTATTTTAGTTAGTAAAACGGTGAACTCTGTTCATTTGCTATATTTGGTGAATTATATAAATAAACAATGAATTGTTAAAAAATTGAAAGTGAGATTCCCAAATGTTAAAAACTTTGATTTTTAGGCAACTATACTTTTTTTTGAGCGTTTGGATATTGAGTACTACACGTGTAAATTAATTATTATGAGATCATTTAAACTATTATTACTGACAATTGGCATTTTATTTTTCTTTATAGAGGATTCGAAAGCGACACACGTCGCAGGAGGGTACATTCAATTTGAATGTACAGGAACACCTGGCCAATATATCGTAAGACTTCACCTTTACCGTGATTGTAGTGGTATCGGTCTTGGTAATAATTATAGTGTTAACTTATCTAATACTTGTGGGTTAGGTAATTTTAATGCGAACTTAGCCTTGGTCTCTTCTCAAGAGGTATCACAAATTTGTCCCCAACAAATAAATAACACTGAATGTAATGGAGGTACACTGCCTGGTTACGAAGAGTATATTTATGAAGCGGTTGTCAATATTGGTGATTGTGATACTTGGACAGGAACGTACTCTCTATGTTGTAGAAATACAACTAATAACTTAACTGGTCAACAAGCTATTGAATTAACTACACAGATTAATACTCAAACTGACAATTGTAATACTACCCCGACTGTAACAGCTCAGCCTGAACCTTTTGTATGTCTCAACCAGCCGGTGTCTTACAACCTTGGTGCATTTGAGCCAGACGGTGACTCAATAGTTTACTCACTTGTACCTGCCTCTACTTATGGTAATACTAGTAATTATACCAATCCATATAATGGGGCAAACCCAATACCAGGTGTAAGTATAGACCCAACTACTGGTACTGTTACTTATACACCAACAACTCAGGGAGCTTGGGTATTTGTTATTCAAATGACCGAATATAATTCTAATGGAGATATAGTAAGTGTCACAAATTACGAATATCAAACCTACGTGGAAATATGTAATAATGATCCACCACAGCCGCCATCAGCGACTCCAGGAGGAGGTGTTACAAACGTTACGGGAAGTATTGTTCAAAATGGGCCCAATAGTTTGACTTTGTGTCAAGGTTTTCAAGGATGCTTCGACATCGTTTTTAGTGATCCTGATGCTGGTGATATATTAACAGTGCAGTCAAATTTGGCATCTGTATTACCTGGAGCTACAATTACGGAAACAGGAACAAATCCTTTAACTGTTTCTGTTTGTTGGACACCAGTAACAACTTCAGGTACTGTAACCTTGAGTTTCTTAGTTGAAGATGATGCCTGTCCGATTGTAGGTCAAAATAACTACGCAGCGTCTATTAATGTTGTGAATCCGGGTATTCCAAGTGTTAATACAACAACAGAAGCATGTGGGGGTACTGACGAAGGTACAGCAACTATTACAATGGCCGGTGGAGTAGCACCTTTTACATATAATATTACTGGTCCAGTAAATGGATCAAATGGTACTGGTTTCTTTGACCAACTACCTCCTGGTAATTATAGTTATACTGTAAATACAGGTGGAGGTTGTGACGTTTCGGGAACGTTTACTATTGTGCCGGGACCTCCAATGCCAGTGACTGCTACATCTGTTGATGCAAACTGTAATGGTGCTTGTGATGGTAGTGCAACTGCAACACCTGGTGGAGGAACAGCTCCTTATATTTATGTTTGGGAGCAAGGTGGTTCTGCTATAGGTCAGAATACTCAAACTGCATCAAATTTATGTGCAGGAACTTACGATGTTATCGTGACTGATAATATTGGGTGTCAAAATACTGCATCAGTAGTTGTTGCAGAGCCTACTCCTTTGGCTGGCAATCTTACACCAACAGATGCTTCTTGTAATGGTACTTGTGATGGAACAGTTGATGTTGTAGGGGTAAGTGGAGGAACAACCCCTTATCAGTATAGTTTGAATAATGGTGCAAACCAGGCTGGAACAACCTTCAGCGGATTGTGTGCAGGGCCTCAGCAAGTTGAAATTATCGATGGAAACGGTTGTATTTTAACTTTAAACACAACGGTTGCTGAACCAACACCTGTTTCGGTAGCATTGAATGGTACTACCCCGGCAACATGTGGGTCGAATAACGGAACGGCAACAGTAACAGGTAGTGGGGGGACAACTCCTTACCAATACTCAATAGGTGGTCCTAATCAAGCAAGTAATGTATTCAATAATTTGGCAGCAGGAAGTTATACTGTAACAATTACTGATGGTAACAACTGTACAGCGACTGTTCCCGTAACGGTGAATAGTGTGGCTCAACCTACAGCTTTTGTTGATAATCAAAATGATTTATTTTGTTTTGGAGGTAATAATGGATCAGTAATAATTGGTACAACTGGTGCAGTAGCTCCTATGACATATTCTTTAAACGGAGGTGTTGCCCAAGCATCTAATAGTTTTAATGGTCTTGCTGCGGGAAGTTACACAGTAGATGTTACAGACGCGAATGGGTGTGTTGCAACAGTTAATTTTACGATTGCTGAGCCAACTGTTTTGACTTATAACTCAACTGTTACAGATGCTTCTTGTAACGGAGTTTGTGATGGTGAAATTTTAATAAATGCTTCTGGTGGTACTCCGCCTTATCAATATTCATCAAACAATGGACTTTCTTTTTCTACTAACAACCCTATGACTGGATTGTGTGCCGGGAATGTGAACGTAGTGGTTCAAGATGCAAATGGTTGTTTATCGAATTCAACTGTTGCTGTTGCAGAACCTGCAGCTATTAATGCCAACTATGTAATAACTGATCCGCTTTGTGAAGGTTATTGTGATGGTCAGATTGAGGTGAATGCAAATGGAGGTACGACTCCCTATAGTTACGCTGTAAATGGAGGTGCATATCAAGGCTCGAATATATTGACTAGTTTGTGTGCAGGTAATCAAAATGTAGTCGTTCAAGACGCTAATGGTTGTGAGCTAGCATCAACCCAGACACTTACCGATCCTCCTGGGATTAATATCAGTCAAGTTTCAATGACACCTTCAAACTGTGGATTCAACGATGGAGCATTAGAAGTTTCAGCTACTGGTGCTAACCCACCTTTCCAATATTCAATTAACGGTGGACCGAATCAAGCTACTGGGGTGTTTACAAATATGCTTGCAGGCGGATATAATGTCACAGTTACTGATGCGATTGGTTGTCAAGAATCGGCGTTCTTTGGAATTAATGATGTCCAAATGAATGGACAGTTGGTAGCTCAAACAGATGTGTCGTGCTTCGGCGGTAGTGATGGTACAGTTGAAGTTACAAATTTAGCAGGAGCCGCGCCGATTTCTTTTGAATTAGATAATAGTGGTATTACACAGACAAATGGTACATTTACAGGTCTTTCGGCGGGTAGCCACATTGTAACAATTTATGATGCAGGTTTCTGTATTTATACCATTCCTTTCACTACCAATGAACCTGATGAGATTGCATTTAATACCAATGTTGGCGATGTCGCTTGTAACGGTGGTGCAACAGGGAGTATCGATTTTACAAATGTAACTGGAGGAGTTGGTGGATATCAATATAGTATTGATGGTGGATTTGTATTCCAAGCATCTACTACTTTTAACGGACTGACAGCGGGTACTTATACCTTAATTGTAATGGATGCAAACAATTGTCTTGTATTCGGTACAGCCGATGTTCAGGAAGCTACACCTGTTTCATTTACTACAAATGTATTCGACTTAGGTTGTAATGGAGACAATACAGGAGCAATTCAAGTTGTAGCTAGTGGTGGTACTGGAGCTTATACATATAGTAATGACGGTGGTTTGAATTTTCAGGCAGGTCAGGCTTTTTCTGGACTCGCAGCTGGAAATTATAATGTAGTTGTTCAGGATGCATTTGGATGTGAAGACAACCAGACAATTGCTGTTACTGAACCAGCTCCACTTGCCGCGACCGTAACACCAACTGACGCATCTTGTAATGGAGTTTGTGATGGAGAAGTTGATGTTGTAGCAAATGGTGGTACTACACCTTATACTTATAGTATTGATAACGGAGTTACAACAACTTCAAACACAAATATTTCAGGAATATGTGCTAGTACTTTTGATGTCTTAATTACAGATCAAAATGGATGTTCAATTTCAATCAATGAGACAATTGCAGAACCAACTCCAGTTACATTTAGCTCAACTGAAACCCCAGCAACTTGTGGGAATGCAAATGGTCAAATAGATATTGTGGCAAATGGAGGTACTCCAGTCTACAATTATAGTGTTGACAACGGAACTACTTTTAATCCAGGAGACAATTTCAATGGACTTGCAGCTGGAACTTATAATATCGTTGTTCAGGATCAGAATAGTTGTACTGCATCAGGTTCACAAGTAGTAACGAATGAAGCATCACCTCAGATTAGTTTAGTTTCAGGAACAGATCCACTATGTAATGGAAATGCTGATGGGACAATTAATGTGACGGCTTCTGGAGGAACAGGCGCTCTAAGTTATTCAATTAATGGGGGTGTGCCTCAGGCAGGAGCGAGTTTTACAAACTTAACTGCAGGAACTTATACTGTGACGGTAGAAGATGCAAATGGATGTACAGACACAGATAATATCACTTTAAATGAACCTAATTTATTGACACTAACATCTGTTCCTACAGATTTAACTTGTTTTCAGAATTCAACGGGTAGTATTTTAGTAACTCCAAACGGAGGAACACCGGCATATCAGTACTCTTTTGATAATGGTGTAACTTTTAGTGCTTCTCCTTCAGCAAACTTCATATCTGCTGGAACTTATAACATCGTTCTTCAAGATGCAAATGGTTGTCAGGCTACTGGTACAGAAACAGTGAATGAACCTCCTCTTCTAGAATTTAATACTATTACTGCTATAGATGCAACTTGTAATAGCTACTGCGATGGTTCAATAGAACTTGACGTTGTTGGTGGCTCGGCTCCTTATAGTTACAACTGGGTTCAAGGTGTAGCAGGAACAACTGATAATATCGCTAATAGTTTGTGTACAGGGAATTATGATTTTATTGTTACTGATGACAATGGATGTCAAATTTCGGACTTAGCATTTATCGATCAACCTGATTCGGTTGAGATTACTAATATTGTTTCATCTAATGTTGTTTGTAACGGTGATTGTGATGGATCAATTGAAATTACTGCGCCTACCGGGGCTCAATACTCTATAGATAATGGCGCTACTTTCCAAGCATCTAATGTTTTCAACAACTTATGTGATGGAGATTATGATATTGTTGTTGAGGATAATGTTGGATGTTTAGTTGAAGATAATGCTAATATTTGGCAGCCAAATCCTTTGACCTTGCAGTTAACTGATGACACAACAGTTTGTTATGGGTTGAATTATCAGTTAGTGGCTATTGGTGAAGGAGGGGTTCAGCCTTACACATTTACATGGAGTCAAGGTACTACTACAGAAGATACCTTGGATATTGTAGCGCAAAATACAGACACATACACCGTTGATATCGTTGATGATAATGGGTGTACTGTACCTCAACAATCTGTGACAGTAACGGTTATTCCATTGTTGGATATAGAAGTGCTCGCGGATACAACTATTTGTCCAAATGGTGAAGCGACTTTTGTTGCAACTGGTGTGGATGGCTTACCTGGATATGATTATGTTTGGAGTAATGGTGACACAGGTTCTACAATAACTGTTTCAACTGATCAGCCAGCAACTTATACAGCGACAGTAACTGACCAATGTCAGGATAATGCATCAGCAGATGTAGTTGTTAATATCCACGACTTACCAGAAGTGTCTTTTGAAGCAGATAATTTAGTAGGATGCGTTCCGCAGGAGATAACGTTTACGAATACTACACCGACAAACCAAGTTGGTACAAATTGTTTTTGGACAATAAATGGACAGGATATCGCTGGTTGTGATGAAATAACCTATGAGTTTAACTCACCTTTCTGCTATGATGTCACACTAACAGTTGAGTCACCAGAAGGATGTACAAATTCCGTTACATACGATGAGTATATTTGTATCGATGGTGATCCAATTGCAAGCTTTAGTTTCTCGCCTGACGACTTAACTGTTGTAAATAATACTACCGATTTAATTAATACTTCAGTAAATGCAACTGAATATGTTTGGACAATCGATGGGCAAGGAACTACCAACGAGGTGAACCCGACAGTTGTATTCGATTATATTCAACAAGCTCAAGATGTGACGGTATGTTTACAGGCTATTTCTGAATACGGGTGTACTGATGAGGTTTGTGCAGATATTACGATAAACGATGAGTTCGCAATTTATGTTCCGAATACATTTACTCCGGATGATGATGAGTACAATCAGTTTTTTACACCACAACTTCCACCATCAGTTGATTTACAAGAATATCAATTGATAATATTTAACAGGTGGGGGGAAGTACTTTTCGAATCATTTAACTACAAAGTTGGTTGGGATGGAAAGTATGGTGGTAATTTAGTGAAAGATGGAACTTACATTTGGCAAATTAAATTAATTGAAGGATCAAGCAACAATGAAAGGTTCTATACAGGTCATGTTAATATAATTAGATAAATGACCTCTGATTAAAACACTGTAATAGCTAATGTTCTAGAACCTCGAGGCTTACAATCAGCCTCGAGGTGTTTAGATTTTATGAGCTCTATAAATTTTTAATTTAATTGGATTTATATTTGAATATAATATTAATATCACTTAATTTAGACTGTAACTAACTAGTAATTTTTTCGTATCTTTTTAATTAAAGATGCTCTTTTTTAACTAACACAATATTTTATGAAACGTATAAAGTTCTCACTATTAATATTAACGACATCGTTATTCCAGTTTGTGAATGCTCAACAAACTTGTTTTTCTTCAGCGAATGACAATGTTTTTGAAGGGCCAGGTAATAGCAGATGTATTACAAAAGGTGATTTTGACAACGATGGTGATTTAGATGTTGTCATGGGAAACTACACAGGGGTTCCTGATGCAACTCTTCAGAGATTATACTTTATAGAGAATGATGGGAATGCTTCGTTTAGTGCTCCTGTAGCGCTGCAGAGTGGATCTCAACCGCTCGATGTTAAGTCAAGTGACTTGAACAATGATGGAAACTTAGATTTAGTTGTTGTTAATTTTAATTTACAAAGAATGGCCGTTATGATTGGTAACGGTGATGGTACTTTCCAAACACCTGTAGGCTATGCCTCTGATTTTGGACCTAATAAAATAACAGTACGAGACTTTAACGGAGATGGTTTACCAGATGTTGCTATTACCACAAACGCTAACACTGTAAACGTATTTACTAATGATATTGCTACTCCAGGAACCTTTTTACCATTTACGTCTTTTGCAATGTCTGGAGGAGCCAATCCTTCAGGTATTTATTCAGGTGATGTTGACTTGGACGGAGATATCGATATAGTTACTGCAAACAATGGAACGGGTAGTGCAAGTGTCTTAATGGGAGATGGAACGGGATCTTTTTCTGCTCCAACTGATTATATTACAGGTGTAGGTTGTTCTTCAGTTGTTTTGGGGGATATGAATAATGACACTTTTTTAGATATTATAACAAGTAACGAGGATGTTAATGAGATATCAATTTTATTAAATGATGGTACAGGAAACTATTTGGCTACTACAAACTACGCTACTGGTAACGGCCCAATAGCATTGATGGTAGATGATTTTGACAATAACCTTAACTTGGATGTGGTAACTGTTAATACACAGGATAATACATTGTCGGTTTTAATTGGTAACGGAAATGGTACGGTTCAACCACAAAATTCAGTTGGTGCTATAAACTCTCCTCGAAATTTAATCACAGGTGATTTTAATGGTGATACCTTTTCTGATATTATTATTTCTTGTTTAGTAGGTCAGGTTATGCCTGTTTATCTTGGCGATGGTACAGGGTCCTTTAATTCTGGAGCTAATTCATTCAGCGCTGGGGGAGAGCCAGTTTCATTACATAGTGCTGACTTTAATAATGATGGATTTATAGATTTTGCAGTTGTAAATAGCCTCGATAATACTACAACGATTCATAATGGGGACGGAAGTGGTACTAACTTTATATTAAGCGCCACTTTGACAACTGGGAATAGTCCAAGATCAGTTATTGGTGCTGATTTAGATAATAATGGGTTTGAAGATCTTGTTGTTTGTAATTATGTAGATAACAACATCTCTGTTTATATGAATTCTACTGGTACGTTTGGAGCACCAACTACCTTTAATGCAAATAATACCCCTATCAAATTGAGAACGGGAGACATAAATTTTGACGGAAATCCTGATATAATTATACTTAATGAGAATAATCAGTTCTCTGTTCTTATCGGAAACGGAGCTGGAGGATTTTCTGCTCCTGTAGCTTATGCAACGGGTAATGCGCCTCTTGGAATTGATGTTGCAGATATAAATGGTGACAGCTTCAGTGATGTGGTTGTAGCAAACAGCGCGGATAATAATATAAGTATTTATACGAATGATGGAACAGGCTTATTAGGAGCTCCTGTAAACAGAAATGTTGGAAACGGTCCAAACTCAGTAACTTTTGGTGATTTAGGCAGTGATGGTGCTCCTGAAATAGTTACAACCAACCAAAGCTCAAATAATATAACTGTTCATGTTAATAATGGCGCTGGATTATTTGGAGTTTTCTCAACAAACTATACATCAAATGATACAGGACCTGTAGGTGCAGTAATTGATGATTTTGACGGAGATGGAAATAATGATGTTGCCGTACTTAATTTGGTTTCACTGGCTTCAACAGGTAATGCAGCTCTTTTTGTTGGTGATGGAGCAAATAATTTAACTTTTGATCAATCTTATGCGGTTGGAATGGATCCGCGTAAAATAGTTACTAATGATTTTAACAATGATGGATTGCCAGATTTGGCATCTGTAAACAATTTAAGCGAGAGTGTTAGTATTTTATTAAATACTGGTGGAGCACCTACAATTACGGCTTTAGGTCCAACTACTTTCTGTGATGGAGGTAGTGTGATTTTGGAATCAACACCAGCAGCGAGTTATTTGTGGTCAAACGGTGCAACAACACAATCTATTACAGTAACAACTTCAGGTATTTATGATGTTTCGACTAGTAGTGGAATTGGAGGCTGGTGTTCATCTGTCTCAAATCAAATAACTGTAACTGTAAACACTGGACCAGCTCTTAGTTTTACAGGTGACACAGTAATATGTGTGGGAGAATCTACAACTTTGACTGTTTCAGGAGCAAATACTTATACTTGGTCAAATGGCCTTGGAACAGGAGCTACTAAAACTGTGTCTCCTACAACAACTACAACTTACACTGTAACTGGTGATGATGGTTCGGCTTGTACTACAAATCTTGAAATTACGGTTGTAGTTAATCCGTTACCAGACGCTACTTTTTCAGGTTTGAATGCACAGTATTGTCAGACAGAAAGTCCTGTTTTATTAACACCTGCAACTACAGGAGGAACGTTCTCTGGTCCTGGTATGACTTCGAACCAATTTGATCCGGCTGCAGCTGGAGTTGGAACTCATACAATTCAATATACAGTAACTGATGCTAATTCATGTACTAATTCTTCAACTCAAAGTGTTGAAGTTATTTCATCTACTATTGATTCAGATTTTTCTGGTCTTAATACTCAATATTGTGTAGATGATGCACCCTCAACTCTTGTTCCTAATCAGACTGGGGGTACTTTTTCAGGAGCTGGAGTTAGTGGAAGTCAATTTGATCCGAGTCTTGCTGGTGTAGGAACTCACATTGTAACCTACGAATTAACAAGCGGAGGATGTACTGGGTCAACTAATTATTCAACAGAAGTATTTGCTTTACCAGACGCTTCATTTACTGGCTTAAATGCTTCGTATTGTGCTGATGCGGGAACCGTAACTTTGATTCCAACGCAAACAGGGGGAACATTTAGTGGTCCTGGAGTAACAACAAATAATTTTGATCCAGCGACAGCAGGAGTAGGGATACATACAATTACTTATACAGTTACAGATGGAAATGGTTGTACGAACTCTTCAAATCAAACAGTAGAGATATTTGCTTTACCAGATGCTTCATTTACAGGGTTAAATGCTAATTATTGTGTTGATGCGCCATCAGTAACTTTAACTCCAACGCAAACAGGAGGAACATTTAGTGGGCCTGGCATGACTGGGAGTGATTTTGACCCGGCAACAGCTGGAATTGGGGTTCACACTATAACTTATACTGTTACGGATCTAAATGGATGTACAAATTCTTCAAATCAAACAGTAGAGGTCTTGGCTTTACCAGATGCATCTTTTACAGGATTAAACCCTAATTACTGTGTTGATGCGGGATTAGTATCACTTACACCAACTCAAACAGGAGGGACATTCAGTGGTCCTGGGGTAGCAACAAATAATTTTGATCCAGCTACAGCCGGAATAGGAACTCATACTGTAACTTATACAATTACTGATGGAAATGGATGTACTAATACTTCAAATCAAACAGTTGAAGTATTTGCCCTTCCAGATGCTGGTTTTACTGGATTAGCAACTGCTTACTGTATCAATGCAGCTAGTGTTACTTTAACACCAAACGTAACAGGAGGAACATTTACTGGTCCTGGAATAACAGGAAATAGTTTTGATCCGAATGCTGCTGGTTTAGGTAATCACTCAATTACTTATACAATAACTGATGGAAATGGATGTGTTAATTCAAGTACTCAACCTGTTGAGGTTTATAATTTACCAGATGCAACCTTTACAGGTTTAGACCCAACGTATTGTATTGATGCCGCAACAGCAACATTGACTCCGACTCAAACAGGAGGGACATTTAGTGGTCCTGGAATGACAGGAGATAATTTTGATCCTTCAGCAGCGGGAGCAGGAACTCACACAATCACTTACACAATTACAGATGGTAGTGGGTGTACTAACTCTTCAAGTCAAACTGTTGAAGTAGATGATCAATTCCCAGATGCAACCTTTACAAGTTTAGACCCAACATATTGTGTCGATGCTGCAACAGCAACATTGACGCCAACTCAAACAGGAGGGACATTTAGTGGTCCTGGAGTAACTGGAAACAACTTTGATCCAGCAACAGCAGGAGTAGGGGTTCATACAATTACATATAGTATAACAAGTCTAAATGGATGTACAAGCACAAGTAGTCAATCTACAGAGGTGTTTGCTTTACCAGATGCAACTTTTACAGGACTAAATGCTAACTATTGTGTTGATGCTGCAACAGTAACATTAACACCGGCTCAAACGGGAGGTACGTTTACTGGTCCTGGAATGACTGGAAATAATTTTGATCCAGCAACGGCAGGAGTAGGAGTTCATACAATAACTTATAACATAACAGATGGAAATGGATGTACTAATACATCAAACCAATCTGTAGAAGTATTTGCTTTACCAGACGCTTCATTTACAGGGTTAGATCCTAATTATTGTATCGATGCCGCAACAGTAACATTAACACCAACTCAAACAGGCGGAACATTTAGTGGTCCTGGAATTACTGGAAACAACTTTGATCCTGCAACAGCTGGAGTAGGCATTCACACGATTACGTATTCAATAACTGATGTGAATGGGTGTACTAATACTTCTAGTCAAAATGTAGAGGTGGATAACACAACATTAGATGCTACTTTTACTGGACTTAATCCGGAATATTGTCTTAACGACGGTATATCAACATTAGTTCCTAATGAGATAGGTGGAACATTTAGTGGTCCAGGTATGACTGGGGATGATTTCAATCCTTTGAATGCAGGAGCAGGAACACATACGATTACTTATACGATTACAGCAGGAAACGGTTGTACTAGTTCAAGTAGTCAATCGGTTATTGTTAATCCACTGCCAGATGCAACATTTACAGGATTAGATCCTAACTATTGTATCGATGCTGCAACAGTAACATTGACACCAAACCAAACAGGCGGAACTTTTAGTGGTCCAGGAATAACTGGGAATGATTTTGACCCTGCAACAGCTGGAGTTGGTATTCACACGATAACGTATTCGATAACTGATGTAAACGGTTGTACTAACTCAACAAATCAAAATGTTGAGGTTGATGACCAGTATCCTGATGCAACATTCACAGGTTTAGATCCTGATTACTGTTTAGATGCAGCGTCAGCAACTCTTACTCCAGTTGATGCGAGTGGAACATTTAGTGGTCCTGGAATAACTGGTAATAATTTTGACCCGGCAATTGCAGGAGTCGGAATTCATACAATCACATATAATGTTACGAGTCCAAACGGATGTGCAAGTTCAAGTAATCAAGTGGTAGAAGTGTTTGGTCTTCCAGATGCGACATTCACAGGATTAGATCCTACTTATTGTGAGGGCAGTGCTCCTGTAACTTTAACACCCAACCAAACGGGTGGAACTTTCTCTGGAACGGGTGTAACAGGAAATAGTTTTGATCCAGTTGCGGCAGGTGTAGGTACACATGTTATTACGTACCAAATTACTGATGGAAATGGATGTACAAATACCTCAAGTCAAACAACAGAGGTTACTCAACCATTAGACGCAACCTTTACAGGGCTAAACTCTAATTATTGTTTAGATGATCCTGAGTCTGTTTTGGTTCCTAATGAAACAGGCGGAACATTTAGTGGTCCTGGAATAACTGGGAATGAATTTGATCCTTCTTTATCTGGAGTAGGTATTCACACGGTAGTATACACAATTATAGACGGTAGTGGTTGTACTAGTTCATCTAATCAGGTTGTTGAAGTTGGTCCTTTACCAAGTGCGACATTTACTGGATTGGATCCAGAATATTGTGAAAACGATGCACCTGTTACTTTAGTTCCATCCTCGCCTGGAGGAATATTCAGTGGTAACGGTATGGTTGGTAATGATTTTGATCCGGATATAGCTGGTGTAGGAGTTCATGCCATTTCTTACATTGTAACAGATGCAAATGGATGTAGTAATGTTTCTAGTCAAATTGTTGAGGTGTTTTCTACTCCTGATGCAGACTTTACAACTTTGGATAACAACTATTGTATTGATGCTGCAGGTGTGACGTTGGTTCCTAATCAAACTGGCGGAACATTTAGTGGTCCTGGAGTAACTGGTAATAATTTTGACCCTGCAACAGCTGGAGTCGGAACACATACGATTACACACTCAATAAGTAGTTCTAATGGATGTTCTAACACTACAAGTCAAACTGTAGTAGTAGATGATCAATATCCAGATGCATTGTTTACTGGTCTGAATACGGAATATTGTGAGAATGATGGTGTTGTTTTATTAACTCCTAATCAAGCAGGTGGAACATTTACAGGTCCTGGGATTTCTGGAAATGAATTTAACCCATCTCTTGCCGGTATTGGAGTCCATACAATTAATTATGAGATCACAAGTGGAAATAGTTGTTCAAGCATTACTTCACAAACTGTAGAAGTATTAGAGATTTTAGACCCGACTTTTACTGGATTAGTTCTTGATTACTGTTTAAATGACGCTCCAGATACTTTGACTGCTACCGTGGCAGGTGGGATTTTCAGTGGTCCAGGAGTGAATTCAAATGTTTTTGATCCTTCTGCAGCTGGTAATGGAACCCACACAATCACTTACACGCTGACTAACTCAAATGGTTGCGTTAGTAGTTCTGATCAAGTAGTAGAAGTTTATGATGTTTTAGATGCATCTTTTACAGGATTAGAGCCAAGTTATTGTTCAAACGAAGCTCCAGACACGTTAGTTCCAGCAAACTCAGGAGGAACTTTCACTGGGAATTTGATAGGAAGTGTATTTAATCCTGATTTTGCGCAATTAGGAGCAAACACGATTACTTATACAATCGGAACTGCACAAGGATGTTCTGCTACAACTTCTCAAACAACAGAGGTTTATAATGCACCAAATAGCTTGTTTACTATGAATGGACTTACATTGACGGCATTTGCTAGTGGTCCAGGCATCACTTATCAATGGTATTCATGTTCAGGTGATTCACTGATTCCTGATGCTACAGATCAAGTATATGAAGCAACTGAGAATGGGTCTTATGCACTTATCGTGAGTAATGATCTTTGTACAGACACTTCAAGATGTGAATTGATTGATTATGTTGGTTTGGATTTAAATGAGAATGTATCTGTTGTAATATATCCAAATCCTAATAATGGATTGTTTAATATTGAGTTACCATCTAATTCAGTGTTGAAGGTGTATGACGCAGTTGGAAAACTGGTTCATTTATCAAACCTTCAGGCCGGATTAAACGTAATTGATATGAAGGCGAAAGTTGAAACAGGTATTTATATCTTAGAAATAATTAATGATAGTGGAAGTAAATCTGTTCACAATTTAGTTGTAAGACAATAAACTAAATGTTGAAAGTTTTACTCATATTTGCATAGAATTTTGAAGCGGAGAATAAAGGTTTACTTATGGGTTTTAGAAATAGCATAATTTATTTTGTCACAACAATTTTTTTAATTGTAGGTCAAAGTAGTGCCTTAGCACAAGACCTTGAAATCACCGCTTCAATCAATCCAAATAGTGGTTGTGATTTAACTTCTTCTCAACAGGTGGCAATTGTGATTTTAAATAATAGCAACACACTGCCTGCTTTCGGGGGAAGTTATACATTGAGTTATACTATTAATGGTACCGGCCTCGTTCAAGAGAATCCCGGAGCACCAATTAACCCAAATGCAACATCAAATTTTACTTTTTCACAAACCGCTGACTTATCGACCTGTGGGTCATACGATATACAAGTTTGGATAGATCATCCCAGTGACGCAAATCAAAGTAATGATACAATCACATGGACGATACAAAATGACTGTACTGTAATTCCTGGTAATGTGGTTGGTAATATGCTAGTGTGTGAAGGAAGCAGTGATACACTGGTTTTGGATAACTGGACGTATGGGTCAATAATAGACTGGGAATATTCAACTGATAATGGGGCAACCTGGAATGGTTTAGGGGTAACTGATACATTTTACATATTTAATAATATACTTGTTGAAACAGAATACCAAGTCTTAATCGATGGTGGTTTTTGCCCAAACGATGTCTCGGCCAGCGCAACAGTATCTGTTCAAGCTAATCCCGTACCAGGAGTTTTAGATGATTCTGATTCACTTTGTATCACGAATGCTTCTGGTTCAATTGATGTTGTGGGTAATACTTCTGGAGTTTTAGACTGGGAGTTTAGTACTGATGACGGAGCAACATGGAGTTCAATTGGCAATACAACCACAACTGAAAACTTTGTAAATCTAATTGAAACAACTTGGTATCGCGCTTTAATTGATGGAGGAGTTTGCCCCGATGTTTATACGGATACTGCAATTATATATATTGAACAAGCAACAAATCCCGGTAATCTCGAAACTGATACTCTTATCTGTGAAGGCCAATCTGTGAACTTAGAGTTGATGAACTACGTTGGTGATATATTAAATTGGGAGAGCTCTATTGATGCCAGTACGTGGAATAATATTAACGTAACTGTTCCTTTATATAATACAGGATCCTTAAATGTTCCTACCTATTATCGAGTAATAAATCAAAATGGAATATGTCCTGTAGACACCTCTAACACTGTCTATGTCGATGTTCAAGAGGAGGTTGTTCCGGGAACTATAGACGGTGCAATATCAACTTGTGCAGCAAATGCAACGGGTGTATTAGAACTTTTAGGCTCCTCATCTACAGTACTTCAATGGGAAAGATCAATTAATGCGGGTGTTACGTGGACTCCAATAGCAAATACAACCACAACCGAAGCGTTTAATAATTTAAGTCAAACAACTTGGTATAGAGTTCTCGTTGATGGGGGTGTTTGTACTGACTCATATTCCGATACAGCGATTATTGCAGTAGACCCACTTTCCGATGGGGGTATTTTATCGCCTGACACCACAGTTTGTGAAGGGGATGCTATCGATATCACAGTTACAAATTTTGTGGGCGATGTTCAATACTGGTTAGAATCAACAGATGGCGGCACGACATGGACAACAATAAATGAAACAACACCGACAATTACAACAAATAATATTAATACTCCGACTATGTATCAAGTAGTTATTCAAAGTGGAATTTGTCAGCCTGATTCATCGAATATTATAACAATAAATGTTCTTCCATTGCCAAATGTAGATGCAGGTGCGGATGTTACTATCATGGAGGGAGATACTATTTCACTTTCTGGAACTGGAGGTGTTGCAGGTATATGGATTCCGGGAAATGTAGTTTCTGATTCTACGATTCAAACTCCAGACGCCTACCCTACTAGTACAACTGTTTTTACATATATCGTTATAGGAGCAAACGGGTGTTTAAATTCTGATGATGTTACTGTTACTGTAGAACCTCCTTACCCTCCATTCAGCGTTAAAAACATGATTACCTCAAACAATGATGGGTACAATGATACTTGGATAATTGAAGGAATAGAAGCATTCCCATCTACTTTTGTTGCAGTGTACAACATTTATGGGAAAGAACTTTATACAAATGAAAATTACCAAAACGATTGGGATGGAACAGTAAATGGAAATATGCTGCCAAATGGAACGTACATGTACATCGTGATTCCAGGTGGAACAGATAATAAGTTGAAAGGGAACTTAACGATAATGGGAAATGAATAAAACGTATTTAATCATATTATTTGTTATTTCATTGTGTGCTTTTTCAAGTGCACAGCAAGTACCTTTTTATAATCACAATATTATAAATCCATTTGTTTATAACCCGGCAATGGCAGGATATTCTGGCGATATGAATGCCTATGTTGTGAGAAATCAGCGCTTCATGGGGTATGGAACTGGAGCTAGTAGCAATATGCTTACTTTGGAGGGTGATTTCATTATACCTAATTCTGGATTTGGAATGATCTTGAATCAGAATTCAATTGGAATCATGCAACAAGTTAGTGCACAACTCAGTTACTCGTACCATCTTAAAATTAATGAGTCTAATGATTTGAGGTTTGGATTGAGTGGGGGATATCTAGATAATAGAATTAATACTTCCGAAATTGATGTCGCTCAATTAGATGACCCTTTTCTCGTTGGTTTGAGACCTAATGTAGGTTCTTTCGACTTTAACTTTGGAGCCTCATATTCATTTCGAGAGAATACGAGAATTGGTTTTTCTGTGCCACAACTTATCGGGAATAAGGTTAAATATAGTAAGGAGGATTCGAGAGGATATTATTCTCTAGCTCGACACTTTATGTTAAGTGCTGAACACGATTTTAGATTTTTTACGGATGAGAATATTATCTTAAAGCCTCAAGTTTTAGCTAGATATATTCCTGGAGCTCCTTTTCAATATGATATTACAGCTCATCTAGATTACAAAAATATTGGTTGGTTTTCAGCTACATATAAATCTGATTATGCTGTTCAGTTTAATTTGGGCTTCCACATCAAAGAAAATGTTCATGTTGGATATAGTTATGAGTATGTTGTTGGCTCTTTTAGAAATTATTATTCTGGATTTAATCATGAGTTTCTTTTGGGGTATACTTTCAAGTCAGGTAAATCTAAAGAGGTTGAAGTCATGATTCCAGATCCAGAGGTGGTTAAGGAAAATGAAAGGCTTTCTAAAGAATTAGAGGATAAAGAACGCGAAATTAAAAAGAAAGACAGCTTATTCGAAGAGGAAGTTGAGAGAAGAGTTGAAGAGGAATTGCGCAGAAGACTTGCGGAGATTGAAAAAGATAAAGAGGAAGAGGTAGATAATGAGCCAATTACGAAAGATGAGGAAGAAGATTTACGCGAAGCAACAGGTTATTATTTCGTAGAAACTGATGGATCTGATTCACCTGATGGTTACTATGTTGTAGTTGGAGTGTATTCTTCGGATGAAAATACTGCCAAAAATATAGAGCGAGCTAAAAAGATTTTCCCAGATGCTTATACGGTTATAAATAAGTCAAATACCTACAACTATGTTGTGATTGAGTATTCAAAACAAAGAAAGGAAGCTTTCGATGCTCTCTACAAATACAGAGATACAACAGATAAAAGCGTTTGGATATTGCGTTATAGAAAATAACTTTAGAAGTTAAGAAATATGAGTTTAGAGCGGAGATATCATCAAATAGTACTGATAACTATTGTGATGTTTAGCTCTTGTTTTGTAAATGCTCAGTTCATTTTTGATTATTATGATTCTATCAAGGTAATAAAAGGTACTGATACAATTAGCCAACCTTGGACCGGAGGAATCAATCATTCACAAGTTTCAACCATCGATTTCAATTTTGATGGTCAGGAGGATCTTTTTTTATTTGATAGAAGTTCAAATAAGATAACACTGTTTTTAAAAGAGTTCAATGGAACGGATAATTATTATCGTTTTGAGTTAAACGCTCAATCTCACTTTCCAGAAGATCTAAAGTATAGAGTTAAACTGGTTGATTTTAATAATGATGGTAAAAAGGATATTTTTGCATATAGCTTTGGAGGTGTCAAAGTTTATAAGAATTTAGGAACCCCAACAGATGGACTTTTGTGGTCCCTCTATAAAGATCCTTTAGTTTTCGATAATGGTGGAGTTTTCAACAGTATTTATGTAAGTAGTGATGAAATTCCTGCTTATATCGATGTGGATAGCGATGGTGATATCGACATTTTAACTTTTCATTCTTCGATTGGTAGAGTGGAATGGTATAAAAACCTATCTATGGAAAACTATGGAAATGCTGATTCACTTGAATTTGTGCTTCAAGAGCCTTGCTGGGGAGATTTTTCCGAAAGCGGATCGGGAAACTTGATTAACCTAGATTCTCAGCAAGCACCTTGTGGAACAATTAATATGAGTAATGATACTCAACTCGATCGTAATTTAAGACATGCGGCAGGAACAATTCTTGCCTTAGATATTAATGATTCTGGATTAAAAGATTTAGTTATTGGCGATGTCGGCTTCAATTCACTAACACTTCTTATTAATGGTGGCTCTTCACCAAGTGACAATGCATTTATGATTAGTCAGGATCAAAATTTTCCAAGTAATACAACCCCTGTCAATATTTCTACTTTTCCAGCGGCGTTTTACGAAGACGCAGACCACGATGGAATAAAAGATTTGCTTGTTGGTACAAATGCCAACGGAGTATCTGAAAATACTGAGAGCTTATGGTTTTATACAAATAATGGTACCAACAATAATCCAAATTTCTCATTTGTACAAAAGGACTTTCTCCAATATGATATGATTGAAAACGGTAAAGGAAGTAAGCCTACATTTGTAGATGTAAATAATGATGGTATTCAGGATTTGTTGGTTTCTAATTATTTCAATTATAACGAAAGTGGACCTAATCAAACAAAAACCCAGTATTTTTTAAATACGGGGACTGATGAAAATCCAATTTATAGATTATTGTTAGATAACTGGGGGAATTTTGCTAATAGCGGTTTAGGCTTAAATGCATCCCCAACATTTGGAGATTTAGATGACGATGGAGACCTTGATATGGTCGTTGGTTATCAAAACGGTAAATTATTCTTTTATGAAAATACTGGAGGAACAGGAACTATGAATTTTTCCACACTACCTATACAACTCACAGATTTCATAGGAGACGATATCCTGGTTTCAGGATCCGCTTATCCTCAGTTGTTTGATTTAAATAACGATGGTCTACTGGATTTAGTAATTGGTCAATCGCAAGAGGGTATTCATTATTTTGAAAATGTCGGTGTGCCTAATAGTTATGACTTCAGTTTGGTTACAGAAAACCTGGGAAATGTGCAATTGATAACACCTGATTTCACTCAAGCTACAAGTACTCCCAATTTTATCAGAAAGAATGATACAACTTATTTATTTGTAGGAAATAGGTCTGGAACAATTCATCTATATGATAATATTGATGGCAACATTCAGGATGGTGATAACTTCAATTTGATAAATGATAACTACTTAGGGTTAGATGTTGGTGAATATTCTGCTCCAGGTATCACCCCACTTGGAAACTCAGAGGATTTCTTATTGTTAGTTGGTGGTGATTTAGGTGGACTTTTAGCTTTTAAAACAACAGACTCATCATCGCTCTCTATTAATGAAATCAATTACCCAGATGTTACTGTAAGTGTTTATCCAAACCCTTCTGAAACAGGCGTGTTTAATCTGAAAGTTGAAAACACTAATGAAAAATTATTTTATGAAGTTATTGAAATAACTGGAAGAAAAGTAATTGAAAAGAGTGAGTTTTATAAAAGCACAACAGTCAATATTATGAATAATTCAAGAGGTATTTATGTTCTTTTAGTGAGAGGTCTAGATAATACAATTGTATATTCTAATAAATTGATAATTAATTAGCTCTTTTTTTAATTGAGCCTTCTTTTATTCCAAAATTTAACATAACGATATCATTAGGAAGGATTTGTATTTTTATTTTTGTGAAATGAAACACTTACTACTGGTTTTGTTGTTCTTAGCAACTGCTTTCTTATCCAATGCTCAGGGCTGGATGCCTCAAGGTGCCAGATCTTCGTCTTTAGGGAACGCATCTACTGTAATCACTGATGTTTTTGCATATCATCACAATCCGGGAGCTCTTGGCTTCAATACACAAGGTGGCGTAGGAGTGTCTTATGAAAACAGATACTTAATGCGTGAGCTTCAAAGTCAGGGAGTCACTTTGGTTCAACCTTTAAAGAAAGGTGTTATTTCTGCAGGTGGACAGTTTTATGGATATGAAACTTTTAGAACCAATCGTGTGGGAGCAGGTTACAGTCTTAAGTTGACAGAAAATTTATCTGCTGGTGTTCAACTAAATTATTTGAATGTTCGTTTGGATCAATTTTACGGTTCAAAACATACTCTGACCGGAGAGGTCGGAATGATGGCTAAGTTAGGAGAAAAACTATCCTTAGGCTTTTCAGTTTTTAATCTGGGAAGAACTAAATTATCAGAGTATCAAGATGATCGTTTGACAACTTTAATGCGTTTGGGAGCAGGCTATAAATTGTCGGATGAATTATTATTTTTGATCGAACTTGAAAACGAAATCACTAAGAACCCAAGATTAAAAGGAGGAATTGAATATTCTCCGAATGATATGTTTTATGTACGGGTCGGTTTTCAAGGAGCGCCAATAGAGCTTAGTTTTGGTTTTGGAGCTAAATGGAACAAATTTAAACTTGATTTAGCAACACACTATCACCAACAACTTGGGTGGACTCCCTCAGCGACTATGATTTATCAATTTAAAGATGCTGATAATGATTAGATGGTTCGCTATTATTGGATTTGTTTTGTTTGCTAAATCTCTTTTTAGTCAGCAAAAATCAGATATTATTCAGCAGCGAATTGAGTTTATTGCTGAGGAACTCGAGGTAGAAGATATTTCGCTTGAAGATGTGTTTAATAATTTGAGTTATTACTATGATCACCCTTTAAACCTTAATTCAGCTACAAAGGACGAATTAGAACAACTACTACTTCTTTCAGACTTTCAAATTAATGAATTATTACTACGGATTGAAGAAAAAGGTAAGTTTAAATCCATTTATGAATTGCAAGAATTAAAATATTGGGATTTAACGACAATTGAAAATATTGTTCCATTCATTAAAATAGCCGAAGTCGAGGACGAGAAGAAGCAATCCTTTGGTGAAATAATGAAAGATGCCAAGTTTGAAATGTACTTGCGCTGGATACGGGGTATTGAAGAGAAAAAAGGATATGAAGATGTGCCTGAAGAAGAGAAATTAGAAAGTAATTCATACTATTGGGGATCACCAGATCGGCTTTATTCTCGACTCAGAATGCAGTATAAAACGAACCTCAGCGTTGGTGTAACAATGGAAAAAGATCCTGGCGAACAGTTTTTTAAAAAAACACAGCCAAATGGGTTTGACTTTTATTCAGCACATGCTTTTTATAAAGGAGGAAAGTTTATTAGAAAGGTAGCTTTAGGTGATTATCAAGTACAGTTTGGTCAAGGATTAGCAATTTGGACGGGATATGCTTTTGGTAAAACGGCTGATGCTACTTCAGGGAAGAAAAATCCTAGAGGTTTACGGCAATATACATCGGTTGATGAAACAAGATTTTTAAGAGGTGCTGGAATCGAAATCGGATGGAAAGATTTTTCGCTTACTACTTGGGCTTCTCACAAAGGTGTTGACGGCTCAATTCAAGTTCTAGATACATTGGCAAACGATGAGTCTCGATTTGCATCGTCTATAAACCTTACTGGTTTTCACAGGACAAACTCTGAATTGGAACGAAAAAATAGTGTGATGGAAACCATATTTGGAGCCAATGTTAAATATGAAACAAGAAATTTGCAAATTGGATTTACAGCCGTTCAACAGGCGTATGATACACCCTTAGATAGAGATTTCAGAAATTACAATCAGTTCGAATTTAGGGGGGATGAATTACTAAATCTAAGTATGGATTATTCTTATGTATATAGAAATTTGAATCTATTCGGAGAAGTAGCCAGAAGTAGCAGTTCGGGAAGCTTTGCAACAGTTCAAGGCGCAGCAATTGCACTGAGTAAGAGAGCTACTGTTAGCATGATTTATAGGAATTACCCGAAAGACTATCATACTTTTTATGCGCACGGATTTGGTGAATCAAGTCGTCCTATCAATGAAGAGGGTGTGTTTATAGGGACTGAATTTGATATCAGCAAACAGTGGAGCGTAAATGCTTACGGAGATATTTTTAAATTCCCATGGCTTTCTTTCCGTGTTGATGCTCCAAGTGAAGGATATGAATTTTTAGGACAACTGACGTATAAACCAAGCAGAAATCTTGAAGTTTACGCCCGAGTTCGAGAGCAAATGCGACAACAAAACAGCAGAGAGTTCGAAGGAAAACTTAGACCTATTGAGGATGTCGTTCAACGAAATTATAGGCTTAATTTGAATTATGAAATTTCAGAAGCTTTTAGATGGAAATCTAGAATTGAGTTTGTAACGGTTGATCGAGAAAGTATAGGTCGCCAAAATGGTGTTGTTTTAATTCAAGATTTACTTTACAGGCCTGAAAAATTGAAGTTTGATATAGCTTTAAGATACGCTATTTTTGATACTGACGGTTTTGATGCCAGACTTTATGCGTATGAATATAATCTACAAAACGTTTTTAGTATTCCAGCCTATTTTAATGATGGTAGCCGAGCATATATAATGGTTCACTGGGAATTTTTGAAGGTTTGTGATTTGTGGGTTCGTTATGCAGCTTTTCAATTTGCTAATGAAGAAGGTCTTGGTCAAGGACCTGAATATATAGATGGTAATACGAGAAGTGAATTTTCGATGCAGTTGAGAGTTAAGATATAATTCTGGATTAGTTTTTAAGATTTCTAAGGATATTGAAAAATTCTAATTTGTAAAATAGAATGCATCCATAATTTGAAAGTTAATTTCCGACTTAGGTAAATTAGTTCTTATATTCGCATTATCATGAAAATTGCTTTTTTATCTACTTTTTATCCCTATCGTGGAGGAATAGCTCAGTTTAACGGAGCATTATATCGCGCACTCGAAAAAGAACATGAAGTAAAAGCTTTTAACTTTTCATTACAGTATCCTAAGGCTCTCTTTCCAGGAAAAACACAGTATGTAGATGAAAATGATGAGGCAGAGAAAATTCCGTCTGAAAGAGTATTGAATGCTATGAATCCAGCTACTTTTCTTACAACCGTGAAGAAAATTAAAGCGTTTCAACCTGATGTTTTGATTATTGGTTACTGGATGCCGTATATGGCTCCTTCATTAGGATATGTTGCAGGCAAGATGCAGAAACATTGCAAAGTGATTTCAATTGTACACAATGCTGTCCCTCATGAAAAAGGAAGGATGGATAAATCGCTTTCAAACTACTTTTTTAAACGAAATAAGTATTGTATAGCGCTTTCTGAGGCTGTACAGAAGGATATCGCAGAAAGTTACCCGAAAGTAAACGTAAAAGTTTTGCATCATCCAACATACAACCATTTTGGTGAATTAGTAAAGAAGGATATCGCTTTGGATTTCTTAAAACTGGATTCGAAAGTAAAATACCTTCTGTTTTTTGGGTTAATAAGAGATTATAAAGGATTAGATTTACTACTTAAGTCAATGCCTTTAATTGATGAAGATATACATCTTGTTGTCGCAGGAGAAGTTTACGGTGAGTTTAATAAATACCAAGAGATTATAGATAAAAATGAATTGAGTGAAAGAGTACATCTTCATTTAAAGTATATTCCAGATAATGAAGTGAAATATTATTTCTCTATTGCTGAATCTGTTGTTTTACCATATAAATCTGCCACTCAAAGTGGAATCATTGCTGTTGCAAAGCATTTTCATATTCCTGTTGTCACAACTAATGTCGGAGGCTTAAGTGAGTTTATAAAACATCCGAGTGAAGGATGCGTTGTTCAAAACAACTCTCCTGAAGAAATAGCAAAAGGGATTAAAAAGGTAATTTCTAATAAATCTGAAGCTGAAATTGAACTCCGAGAGGATAACTCATGGGATAAGTTTGCCGACGAGTTATTAAAGTAGTTCAATTAAAAAAGGGACAGATTTCTCCGTCCCTCTCAGTATTTACATTTTCTGTTTTACAAATGAATCACCTCATCATAAGCAGCAGCAGCAGCTTCCATTACAGCTTCTGACATTGTTGGGTGAGGATGAACAGTTTTTACTAATTCTTCTCCCGTCACTTCAAGTTTTCTAATTGCTACAATTTCAGCAATCATTTCAGTTACGTTAGCGCCTACCATGTGACCTCCTAGAAGTTCGCCGTATTTAGCATCGAAGATCAATTTTACAAATCCTTCTTTCGCACCTGAAGCACTTGCTTTACCTGAAGCAGAGAATGGAAACTTACCAATCTTCACTTCATAACCAGCCTCTTTCGCTGCTTTCTCAGTGAAACCAACAGATGCCACTTCAGGTGAACAATAAGTACATCCTGGAATGTTATTGTAATCTAAAGGCTCTGGGTGATGACCAGCAATTTTTTCAACACAAATAATTCCTTCAGCAGAAGCAACGTGCGCTAAAGCTTGCCCCGGAACGCAATCTCCAATTGCAAAATAACCTGGCATATTTGTTTGATAAAAGTCATTCACCATGATTTTACCTTTGTCAGTTGCAATGCCAATATCTTCCAACCCGATATTTTCAATATTTGCTTCAATTCCTACAGCAGAAAGAACTACGTCACATTCGATTACTTCTTCGCCTTTTTTGGTTTTTACATGAGCTTTACAACCTGATCCTTTTGTATCTACTTTTTCGACAGAAGCATCTGTCATTATCTTGATGCCTTGTTTTTTGAGTGACTTTGCTAATTCCTTTGATGTATCAGCATCTTCAACTGGAACAATAGAAGGTAAATATTCTACAATCGTTACTTCTGTTCCAATTGCATTATAGAAGTAAGCAAACTCTACACCAATTGCACCAGAACCAACAACGACCATTTTTTTAGGTTGTTTGTCTAAAGTCATTGCCTCACGATAACCAATTACTTTTTTACCATCTTGAGGTAAATTTGGTAACTGTCTTGAACGTGCACCAGTAGCGATGATTATACCTTTACCGGCAGAATAAGTTTCTTTTTTGCCTTTCTCGTCAGTAACCTCAACCTTTTTACCAGCTAAAAGTTTACCAGTACCATTGATTACATCAATTTTATTTTTCTTCATGAGAAATTGAACACCTTTACTCATTCCTTCAGCAACGCCACGACTTCTTTTAATCATAGCTCCGAAATCAGCTTCTCCGCCTTGTACTTTGATTCCATAATCTTCGGCGTGAGACAAATATTCAAATACGTTGGCACTTTTAAGTAATGCTTTTGTAGGAATACATCCCCAGTTCAAGCAAACTCCACCTAGAGATTCTTTTTCAACTATTGCCGTTTTCAACCCTAATTGAGACGCTCGAATAGCTGTAACATATCCACCAGGTCCACTTCCTACTACAATTATATCGTAACTCATAATATTGATTTTCTAAAATTCTTGAGGCGAAGTTAATGAAATAAGGAGTAAATTACGCTGAGATTAATGATTTTTTTGATTAAACCAATGAATAAAAAAGACGAGCCTTAAGTAAGATTCGTCTTTAAAAAATTAAATGGATATTGTCGCTTGAAGTATTTTTATTCAACTACAAGTTTGGTTGAATGAATATGTTTTTTTGTTCGAATCTGAACTTGATAAATTCCACTTTCTAAATTGGATATATCTAACGTTGTAGTTTGTTCACCTTGCTTCATTTTATATTCCTTTTTCAAGACCTCAGTACCCATTACTGAAATTAAACTTATCGAATACACTCCTAATTCGGGATAATTAAATACGACATCAACTTTTTCATTTGCCGGATTTGGAACACAAACTATGGTCCCTGCCCCCTCCAATCTATTGACAGATAAGGTTGAGGAGTATTCTTTACCTCCATCAGTGTCTACAATTCCCAATTTATAATATGAAACTCCGTATACAGGTTCTTTGTCAAAAAAGATATAGCTAATTTCTTCATTTGAATTTCCAGCACCATCCATTACCCCTATTCTTTCAAAAGTTTTACCTGCATTAATTGACCTTAAAATTTCAAAATAATCGTTATTTATCTCTGAAGCTGTAATCCAGTCTAAACGAACTTCTTCTTTTAAGTTTTCTACGTAAAACTCTTCTAAAGTTACCGCTAAAGGGCAGTTTACTTGAAAAGTTGCTGTTACAGTATTACCACATGCATCAGTTACATCGGCGGTAAAAATATCACCTGTATTGAAATTACTCACGTTGATTGTAGGAGATGTTTGTCCAGTACTCCAGTTGTATGTATAACCTGGCATTCCATATTGTGGAGTAGGGTCTAAAGTTGTTGTAGTCCCACCAGCACAACTTGAGGCCATTATTGTGGCAGAACCATTTCCTGTTACTGTGTTGCCTAGCGTTTCTATCGTTCTTCCTTCTAAAGTCATTGACCAAGTGTTGTTAGGCATCCATTGGCAATTTGTACCACAATTTCCTCCTAGAGAACAATAGCAGTAAGAATTCTGAATTTGAAAAGTAACATTGCCGGAACAAGCAGCTCCAAGACAGCTTCCTAATTCAGCAAAAACATCAATCCCAGCACCTGAACAAGTTCCAGGGTTTGGGGTGTTACATGTCCAAAAAGTATTGGCTGGAGCTGGAGAAATACCACAGGGACTTGTAACTTTAAATCCTGCTTCACTCATGTAACAGGACCAAAAACAGTATCCCCCTAAAGACTCATAGAAAGCATCCAGAGTTGTCCCAGTAATTGTTGAGTTTGGAGGTCTTGGGACGGTCAGGTTGTAAGCACATACTCCTGCATTCCCGCAAAACGCACCGTTATACTGAAAAGACATCCACCCAGCAGTGAAAGTCGCAGTTGACGTAACCAACGGATCTATTGTTACAGGATACACCGTCGAATCAGATTGAATCCAGGCTGCAGGAACAAAAAGATCAAAATCGTCATCAACTTCATAGAAAAATCTCGTTGATCTTTCTTTTAGACCGCTATTGTCATATCCAAATGCTCTATGTATTTTAAAAACAGTCTCATTGGAGTTGTTTTTGACATCATAATCCCCATAACGATTCCCGTCCGAATCAATAAATGCTGAACCACTTTCTACCAAAGAATGGTTGTTTGGAAGAACAATTTTGTCAGAAAATTTTAGATACTTTACGTTTTGGAGGTAGGACAATTCTGTTTTAATAATAAAGTTAGTTTTTATGCGGTCTAGAGAGTACATAACAACCATGTCGATTCCCTCCCAAGCTTCGTTGATTTTTATTCCCTCTTCACCTACAGAATAATCTGACCAATCAGCATTTCCTTTACTTAATTTAGATCCATCCTCCATAACCAACACCAGCTCTATTTCATTGTTGAACTTAAAGATGTCATTTGAAGTTTTGAAACCAGTGTGCTCTTCATTAATATCGATAAAAGTAGGAGTATCTTGTTTATCACTTTCATAGTATCCTATTGCTTTTTTCCTGAGTCTTGGATCATAAGTCATTTTTTTACCGTTCTCTTCGTAATGAACTAAACCGTAAGTCGCTTGAGAGAAATAGTGTTTCCCTTCAGATCCATTTTTAACAAACATTTTTGTGGTATCTGTTCTTTCGTGAATTAGTTCAAAACAGTCTTCACAAGGTGCATTATAAGGGAGTTTCCCAAACTCTGGATGATCGTGGTAATCTGCAGGAGTTAATTTTAATAACTCTTCAGTAATTTCAGCATCATCATTTGAAAAAGTGGAAAAATTATATTCTTTTTGTGACATCTGAGAAAATGCCGTTGAACTTGATAAGAAAATTATCAAGAAGAAGTGTGCGTAGTAGTAAATTTTGTTAACCATAATAAATAATTTAAAGTCTAATTATTAGAGCTTTAGTTCAAAGCTAGCTCAAATATTTATTTTAATCAAATATTTTTATCGATAATTTATCTCCTATAAGACAATCATCTTTCTAAGCCTTGATATTAGCACTAAAACACTATCGTTCAATTGATAATTGTTCAGTAGATAAATTATCGTAACACTTAAAAAATCAGAATGAAAATGTGAAAACTTGAAGAGGTATTTACTTTATGTCAAATTAAAGAAAATCCTGACTTAATGAATTAGAATTTTGTATGCGCTTTGCTCAATTGAATTTTAAACTGTCAGCATTCAGATTTAAGTAGAGAGATCCTCATCAATGAAAAGAAGTAAAGTTTGTCTCCCATACAGTATTTACTTTTCTTGTTTTCTAACCTTTATTTGTTCTAAAGAAATTGGATAATCTCAGAAAACAAAGAGTGCTGGTTTTCTAACCAACAAAAACCTTCCTCGGCTCACTAGTTCCGTCCGAAAATATAACATTCATAAGGAAAATACCGTTGCTGTAATTCTGTAGATTAACCATTGCTTGATGTTTATCATTTGAAATCATTTCTTGATTTACAATTTTACCATTCATCGCGTAGCACTGAAC
>Ga0114916_1000304_pt1 | contig 35187 bp, 36 predicted proteins | sample MalvirAntarct_66_FD_83501 | JGI IMG/M metagenome (GOLD analysis project Ga0114916, IMG submission 83501) | Marine viral communities from the Global Malaspina Expedition - Malaspina viral metaG Antarct_66 | ecosystem: Environmental > Aquatic > Marine > Oceanic | place: West Anvers Island... | reverse complement strand
CTGCAGTCGCGAGAATGGTAGCCGAAAACGCTCTGGATGCGTTGAAGATTCAGGCCTCCGGACCAAAGGGTTCTGTGACAAAGGAAGATGTGCAGAATTTCATGAAATCCGGTGGCTCAGCAGCCCCCGCCCCGGCAAAGGCTGCGGCACCAGCGGCGGCAGTGGGCGGCGCAAAGCCTGCCACGCCAACCTATGAGCCGCTGCCGGAACGCACACCAGATCCACGCGGCGAAGAACATGTCAAAATGTCCAAGCTGCGCAGGGTCATCGCAACCCGCCTGAAAGAGGCGCAAAATACCGCTGCGATGCTGACCACCTTCAACGAGATCGACATGGGTCCGATGATGGAGGTCCGCAACGATTACAAGGATCGGTTTGAGAAGAAGCATTCCGTCAAGCTGGGTTTCATGTCCTTCTTTGTGAAGGCGGCCGTTGTGGCCTTGAAAGAACTGCCGGCTGTGAATGGCGAAATTTACGGCGATCAGATCATCTATAAGAACTACTATGACATCGGGATCGCCGTTGGCACCCCGTCTGGACTGGTGGTCCCCGTGCTGCGCGATGCTGACAAGAAGAGCTTTGCAGAAATTGAGGGCTCGATTGCCGATTTCGGTCGTCGCGCCCGCGATGGGAAGCTCAGCATGGCAGAAATGCAGGGCGGCAGCTTCACCATCACCAATGGCGGTGTCTTTGGGTCCTTGCTATCCACGCCGATCATTAACCCACCGCAGTCTGGTATTCTGGGCATGCACAAGATCCAGAAGCGCCCCGTCGTAAACAGCGATGGCGAAATTGTGGTTGGCAACATGATGTATGTCGCCCATTCCTATGATCACCGCATCATCGATGGACGCGAGGCGGTCACCTTCCTGGTTCGCATCAAAGAACTGTTGGAAGACCCCGCCCGCCTGTTGATCGACGTTTAGAGCATACTGTGTGAGTGCATGATGCTCTAAGGCACAGCTATTTAAACCAGCCTTCGCTTTACAGAAACGAGACCCGGTGGATAATCGGGTCTCGTTTTCTTTTTCATATGTTGAAAGCCCTCTCTGTTGCTGTTGCCCCATCCAGATACTGCACCGCCGGATCTCCCGCGCCCCTTGCTGCGTGGGATTCGCGATTGCCTGAACGTACCGGCCCTTGGCATAGGGCTGACAATGATCGGCTTTGGGGCCATGGCACAGGATGCGGGACTGGCGATCCTGCCCACATTGGGGATAACAACCCTGGTATGGGGCATTGCCGGTCAGGTTGCCCTGGTTGATATCCATGCCAGCGGGGGCAGCCTGCTGGCCCTGTTCGTGGCAGTAGCCCTGGCCAATCTGCGGATGTTCCCAATGGTGGTGACGGGCCTGTCTTCCGTTACCGGCGGGCGGAAGCTTTCCGTCGTCTCACGCCTGTTGCTGATGCAAACCCTGGCAATATCCTGCTGGACCCAGATGATGACACGCGCCGATCATGTGCCTGCACGCCAGCGGCTGCGATACTATATCGGATTTGCCGTAACCTTGATTGGCGCGGCTTTGCTGGGCACGACGATTGGTCATCAACTGGGACGGGTCGTGCCGCAAAGCGTGCTGATTGTCGCTATCTTTATGACGCCGCTTTATCTGTTGCTGTTGATCTGTGGTGCGCGGCAATGGGCCAATCGATTGTCAGTCCTGTTCGGAATTGCCGTGGGACTGGCGTTGTATCCCGTAATGGGGGATTGGGCCGTGATTGCAGCCGGACTGTTGGGCGGCACGTTGGGCTTTTTCAGCGCCCCCCATCTGTTTCGCAATAAGCCGGGGGAGTAATCGTGGGCGACACTGCAATTTGGATCGCTGTTCTGATTGGTGGGTTGGGCACATTCATGTGGCGAGCCCTGGGGGTCGCTGTGGAAACCCGCGTTCAAGAGGACAGCCCCCTGTTCAATTGGATCGGCTGTGTGGCCTATGCCATGGTCGCGGGATTGATGGCCCGTGTTTTATTGATGCCCGGTGGCGACCTGTCATTACAGCCCCTCACCTGGCGTGCAATGGCGTTTCTGATTGCCCTGGCGGTTTGGTATCGCAGTGGCAAATCCGTGCCCATTGGCCTGGTGGCAGGCGTTATCAGCTATGCCCTGATCCTGTATTTTCAAGGTTTATAGGCCTCTACCAGCCGATGATTGGAAAAGCCAGGGCATTCGCGCTAGTGTATCGGTCGGTGCAAACTTCAGGCAGACGGTTTGGTCCGCACCAACCGTTTACTTGAAAAGCTGTATGATCGCTGGTCCGATTGCACAATTGTCCAGCACTTAAAAGCTGTCAGGTAAGGCGATGTTAGTGTCATGAAAGACGAAGAAACTCTGCATTATCCGGATTCATTCATTAACGCGTTGCAGGCGATCTGGGGAGATGGCTTCCTGTCGCCCGGTGGCCCCGAAGAGATCGCTGCGATGCTGGATGGCACCGATCTGACGGGGCTGTCGATCCTGGATATCGGCTGTGGCGTTGGCGGTATCGACTGCCTGATGGTTGAAGAATATGGGGCCAGCCAAGTTACCGCGATTGATGTTGAACCCCAGTTGATCGATCACGCATCGCGACGGTTTAGCCAAAATGACCTGTCACAAAAGATTACGGCGCAATTGGTTGAACCGGGGCCTTTTCCGTTTGCAGACGACCAGTTTGACATTGTGTTCAGCAAGGATGCCATGCTGCATATCCCTGAAAAGCACAGCTTGTATAAAGAGGTCCTGCGGGTGCTGAAGCCAGGTGGGCGGTTGATCGCCAGCGATTGGCTGCGCGGTGGTGGTGAAAAGGACGCAGTACCCCCCATTCTGGTTGAATGGGGCAACCAGAATGGCCTGAAGGCAGATTTTGCAACCCCGGCGCAGACAGAAGACGCCCTGCGCAGGGCAGGTTTCCAATCACCCCGTGTGAAGGACCGCAATGCCTGGTATCGGGAAGAAATCAAAAAAGAAGAACTGCAGGTGACAGGCCCTGGTCTGCAACAATTGATTGCAGCAATCGGGATGGAGAATGCTGAAAAGCGGGTTCGTAGTTATGAAATCAGGCAGAAAGCGGTCGACGAAGGCGCGTTACGCCCCTGTCATTTATACGGCACGAAACCGGCTTAGATTGCCCTAATCGCCAAAGCGCATGGGCGGGGCGGAAAGCAGTCCACGTGGGCCCATGACACCATCCAGGTCCCCTATAACAGCCTCAACCCGTGTCATAATCCGACGCTCGGCAGCATCCGCAACCAGCGTACCGAATGCTAGAGAGAATTCGCCAGACTCAAAAGCCTCTGCAATCGCTTCAAAAGGCGATTTCGGCTTCGGCAGGACATGCAGATCAAGTTGCGCATCCGCATCCAGACTCAATAGGTCACGGATCGCAGCCAGTGCTTCTGAAAAGCCGCCCAACCGATCCACCAAGCCAACCTCAGCAGCTTGGCTGCCCAACCAGATACGCCCGCGGGCGACAGCATTTATCTTTGCCGCATCAAAGCCACGATCACGGGCGACCTTACTGGTAAAATCCTCGTAGACGAAATCGATTGATGTCGCGAAGCGTTCCTGTTCGGACTCATCGAAGCCGCGGTTGAAAGACCACATGCCGGCATTTTGCCCGGCGGTGACATGCTCCCAATTCACGCCCAATTGATTCCACAACTCGCTGGCGTCAAATTTCCCCCCATAGACGCCGATCGACCCTGTAATCGTGCTGGGATAGGCGACAATCTGATCCGCACTGACTGATACGAAATATCCACCGCTGGCGGCGACATCGCCCATCGATACCACAACCGGAATACCCGCGGCCTGAACCTGTCCGACCGCATGCCATACCGCATCAGACGGACCATAGGCGCCGCCCGGACTGTCGACGCGGAACAACACGGCCGCATAATCCTTGCGTTTCGCGATATCGATCAGGGTATCAATTAACCCCTGGCTGTTAAATCCGGGGTCACCAAAAGGCCCGCCCACTTGATCCTCCACGCCGATTGGACCGACCCCATACAGAACCGCAACTTTGGTCGGACCGGGGCCGTCCTCTGGCGGTTCTGCCTGTGTGGCAGCCAATAGGAAAGGCGCATCGATCCAATGTGCATCCGCACCGGTCAGGGATTTCACATGGGCTTCAAAGGCATCGGGATAATCCAAGCGATCGATTAATCCGGCTGCCACGGCCTCACGCCCCAAATAGGGGCCGCCATCGACCAGTTCCCGGACCTTTTGCTGTGTCATGTCGCGGTCTGCTGCGATTGAGGCGACGGCATGGTCCAATAAACCATCCACCAAGCGGGTCAAGGACAGACGAATCGGACCCGACATATCAGACCGCGTCATAGGATCCGCACCGCCCTTGAATTCATAGCGTTGTTCAAATTCAGCGGTGACCCCCACCTCTTCCAATGCTTCAGCAAAATAGGGTGTTTCCAGCGCAACGCCGGTCAATCCGACGGTCCCGGATGGTGCCATCCACACCTCATCAAAAGCCGCAGCCAGGGTCGTCAGGCGCGTTCCGTCCCCAAATCCACCCAGATCATCGGCATAAACATAGGCGGGCTTGCCCGAGGCACGGAAGCGCCGAACCGCGGCGGCAAGTTCTTCCGTGCGCGCAAAGCCCAGGGATGTTCCCCCGATCCGCACGACCAAGGCCTTAACGGCAGGAGACCCCGCAGCCCGGTCCAATGCCGTTACTGTATCCAGCAGGGTCGCGGGCGGGACGGGCTTAAACGAAGGCAGCGTGACATATCGTTCCTCCAGAACCTCATTCCAGTTCAGGGACAAAACGGCGCTGTCAGGCATTGAGGGTTTATCCGTGCGCATAGAGGCCGTGAACGAAACCACCGCCAGGGTGATCACGACAACCAGACCGCCAATGCCAGCCAGTAACCAAAGAAGTATTTTTCCGATCCATCGCATGGCCAGACTATGCCGGAACCGAACCAAAGGGTCCACTGCCTTAAACAGCGCCATAGTCAGATAAACTGACTACAGTCAGGGAATGGGACCGATATGTCACAAGTCGTATAAGAACAAACAAGTACCGTGATTTGAGTTAATTGCGCATTGATACGAACAATGTATAACTAAATCACGATGAATATGGGAAAAAGCAGTAACAATCGTGATATCCGAATTCTCTTCGGGGAGCCGCAGCAATCTTTGCGCGGCGCCATTCGTGCTGCGCTGCATCGTGAGGGATATGAGTCGGTCACGGATTATGACCGCGCGATCCCTCTTCGCGAAGCGATTAACAATACTGAGCCCGATCTGATCGTCATGGATTCCGAAATGGATGTCGGACATGCCGATGCCATGATAACGGAGCTTCGCAACAACAAACTGGGTAAGAATCCATTCGTTCCAGTCATCGTGACGATTTGGGAGCCAACACCGGACCTGGTGCGCCGTGTGGCGTCTTCAGGAACGGATGACCTTCTGGTAAAACCGCTGAGCCCGGCCCAGGTCTTTGATCGCATCAAGGCGCTGGTCAATCATCGCAAACCCTTCGTCGTGACCAGTGACTATATCGGACCGGATCGGCGCAAGGACGTCAATCGCGAGTCTGAAATCCCCACGATTGAGGTTCCTAACACATTACGGGCCAAGGCGAAGGGCGAACCTGTTGATACCGACATGATCATTTCTGCGATTAAAGATGCCCAGAATGGTATCAATGACCAGAGATTGAAGCGAAATGCGTTCCAGATTGGCTTTCTGGTCAAGTTGCTGCTGCCGGAACTGAAGAAGTTTGAAGTTACCGATGATCGGATCAAGACCGTAGAGCGCCTGATTTCCGTCGCCCGGGATACCGGCAATCGCATGAAGGGGACGCAATATGAGCATGTCACAAGCCTGTGCACGTCCATGATCCGGGTCGCCTCTTCCATCAGTGACAGCATTTCCCATCCAGACAGCAAGGATGTGGATTTGTTGAAACCCATGGCGGAGGCGATTATCTCCGCCTTCAATCCAGATCAGTCCTCGTCTGAGATGTATAATGAAATCAACAAGGCGGTTGAGAGCTTCAAGCAGAAGCAGCAGAAGAAGGGCTCTCCGCTTTAGATATCCATGCCGAGTGGATCACTTCGTGCTGATATCGCGGGTGGCTTGTTTCAGAAACTCAATCAGATCCTGACGGTCCCGGTAATTCGTCAATCGTTGTTCTGGCATTTTGGTGCCGGGGAACATCTGATTTGGGCCGATTTCAAACAAATGCGCAATCGTCTCTTCGTCCCAGACTACTGGGGTGTTCTTCAAGGCCTCCGAATAGGTGTATCCAGGCAATGTGCCTGCAGGTCGCCCGAATATTCCGGCAAGACTGGGCCCGGATCGATCCGGGCCGCCTGGTTTCAAAGCATGGCAGATCGCGCATTTTCGGAACTGATAACTGCCCCGCTCAACAGGATCGTCTGAGAAGGCCATTGAGCTTGGTACCCGCTCCACAGGCTGAAAGCGGGTTGACTGACCGATCACAGAGTCGCCGGTTGCCGTCAGCCAGCCCCGCACCACGGAATCTATGCCGCCCGCATAAATTCGGCTGCCATCGGGCGTGAAGGCCAGGGACCAAACCGCCCGATAATGCTCGACCTGCAGTGATATGCGGGGAACTTGCGATCCGATATTCCACAGATAGAGGCTGCCCCCCACCCCACCGGACGCAATCATCTTTCCATCCAGGGAAATTGCCACGGCCAGAACGGCACCATCATGCTGGTTGCCCAATTCCTGCTTCAAGGTACCAGACTCAACATCCCAAACGCGCACGGTCTGGTCCGATGACCCACTGACCAGAACCGTGCCATCCCCCGATAGGGCCAATCCATTGATAGGAAACCCGACTTTTGCAAAGCGATAGGATTCCGCACCCTCTGCCAGGGGCCAAACGCGGATATCACCGTCATAGCCAGCAGAAATCAGAGACTCTCCCTTGGGAGTAAAGACGACATCATTCACGCTGTTGGTATGGCCGGTGAAAATCCGCAGCAACTGCCCAGATGTCGCATCCCAGAGTCGAACAGTCCGATCCCAGGAAGCCGTGGCAACCTGGCGGCCATCGGGTGAAGCAGCGACCGCGACGACCTTTTTCTCATGCCCCTGTAAGATATGCAAAATAGTGCCGGTATCCCCATCCCAAATCCGGGCTGTTCCATCATCACTGACACTGATCACGCGCGGCCGCGCCGCTCCCGGCAGAGGTGGCAAAAAGGTGACGGCATTCACCCCGGCCTCATGACCATAAAAGCGCGCCAGTTGTGAACGATCCGCAAGTGACCACAGGATGGCGATGTCATCAAAGCCAGCCGTCGCTGCATAGCGACCATCGGGGGAGATTTCCACATCCCGAACGGGGGCCCCATGACCAACAAAATCAGCGCGGGCGGACACAGCCATCATCAAAAGTAAGGCGGTGGTAAGAAGTATGCCTCTTATTACCACCGCCCCATAAAACACCTAATTCCATATCGAAATCGGTCCAAGCAATCTGGTCATTCCTTCTCCGGCCAGGGACTATTCCGCCGGTGCCGTGCGCCCGGAATGCTGCTCTTTTTCCTGAACTTCATCGACCCACAGGCTGTGATGCTCCTTGGCCCAATTCAGATCGACCTGTCCTGATCCCATTGCGTCGAAGGCCCCTTCCATGCCCAATGACCCGATATAGATATGGGCCAGAATGATCGCGATCATGACCAGAGATACCGCTGCATGCCATAATTGGGCATATTGCTGTTCCTGCATCGGTGTCAGATCCGTTGGTAAGGCAAAGCCGATCTTGTTCAACAGCGCAAATGTATCGGCGAACATCGACGTCGTGAACGGATCCAGCAATGTCCAACCAGACAGGCTCAGCGATAATCCACCCAGGATCGTGACCCAGAATACGATCTTTTGGCCGGCATTGAATTTCTTCGCTGGCGGATGAACTCCTTTGGAGAACAGGCCGCCCGCCTGCAATATCCATTTGATATCGTGTCTATTGGGGATGTTGTGCAGGACCCACATCAGGAAGATCATGACCAGCCCCGCCATGAAGGCAAAAGCGATCCAGTTATGAGCAAATTTCCCTGCTGCCGTGATGACTGAAAACGCCTCTTTTCCGATCACGGGCAACAGGAAATACTTGCCATAAAGAATGTTCAGCCCGGTCACAGCCAAAATGACAAAAGATCCAGCCGTCAGCCAGTGCCCGATCCGCTCGATGAAGCTGAAACGCTCTATCGTGCGACCGGCCCAGCCATGTTCAATCTTAATCCGTCCACGCAGCAAGAAAAAGAGCGCCAACAGGAAGACCATCCCCGCCATAATCCATATGCCATAAGTGGACAGGGGCCCATTATGAAGCGCGCGCCACGTGCTGCCTTCCGCCTGGATCAGGTTACCCGCCCCCTGCCGAATTGCACGCCACAGATCCGCATCACTGGCATTGCCCAGGGCTTGCCCAGGCACTTGACCGGATTGTTGAGCTGCGGCGACAACAGCCATCAACTGCGTCAGTAAAACAGCAGCCAGTGCTGCGCCAGCACGCAAAGGGTATGTTAGCCGTTTCATCCCTAATCTCCTAAAGTTCCCGAAGACCCCTTTGTGTCAGCGCCGTGGACTATTCTCCCGCGCGACCGCCGGAACTCTTACGGAGTCTCTTGTATCGCTGCGCGACTGCGCAATTCATCCAATGTTTCCTGGCTCAACGGCGTATCTTTTTTGCCTTTGTATACGCCCGGATCAAAATCAATGATGCGATCTTGTTCCGACTCGCGACAGCCCGTCAGCCCGATCAGGATGGCCGCGCATGCAACCAGCACGACACGCCCCATTCGGGATTTGTGCGGGTGGCTTGTTGTTCTGTTCATCATCATTAGCACCGATCTTCCAAAGCAAGGGGCCATGCCCCTTTAGGGAAAAGGCCAAGTCCGGCGAAAAGATCGCCAGGTTTTGCGCCTGTACTGATCTGAAATCATCTCCTCCGCATGGACGGACGGTCCATGCGGAGGGGGGTGATTTTAGGTTCCCTTTTGGTCGTAGGCAGTACCCCAACCCCAGGCCCCAGAGCCGAAGCCACGGGACACGACACGCTCGCGATAAATATCGGAGACGGTATCACCATCCCCCGCGAGGAGCGCCTTGGTAGAGCACATTTCCGCACAGAGCGGCAATTTACCCTCTGCCAACCGGTTGCGCCCGTATTTCTGGAATTCGGCCGTGGAGTTGTTTTCCTCCGGTCCACCGGCACAGAAGGTACATTTGTCCATCTTGCCCCGGCTGCCAAAATTTCCAGCCTGCGGATATTGCGGTGCGCCGAATGGGCAGGCGTAGAAGCAATAGCCGCAACCGATGCACAGATCCTTGGAATGCAACACCACACCCTCATCGGTCTGGTAGAAGCAATCCACAGGACAGACCGCCATACAGGGTGCGTCCGAACAATGCATACAGGCAACGGAGATCGACCGTTCACCCGGCTTGCCGTCATTAATTGTGACGACACGCCGGCGGTTGATGCCCCATGGCACTTCATGTTCGTTCTTACACGCGGTGACACAGGCGTTGCATTCAATGCACCGTTCCGCATCACAGAGGAATTTCATTCTAGCCATTGTTCATCTCCTCTTATGCGCGTTCGACACGACACAGGGTGACTTTCGTCTCCTGCATCTGTGTCACCGAGTCATAGCCATAGGTCTGGGCCGTGTTGGTCGATTCCCCAAGGATGTATGGATCAGCACCTTCTGGATACTTGCTGCGCTGATCCTCTCCCTGATAGACCCCACCGAAGTGGAACGGCATGAAGACAACACCAGCGCCAACGCGCTCCGTCACCATTGCCATCACTTTGACCTTGCCGCCTTCCGGACCATACACCCAGACCATGTCACCATCCGCGATGCCGCCATTATTGGCGTCCCGCGTATTGATTTCGATGAACATGTTCTGCTGCAGCTCCGCCAGCCAGGGGTTCGACCGGGTCTCGTCCCCGCCGCCCTCATATTCGACCAAACGGCCGGATGTGAGAATGGTTGGGAAATCCTTCGAGAAGTCGTTCTTCTGGATGGAGGCATAGAGTGTCGGCAGTCGATAAGACTTCCGATCCTCATAGGTCGGGTAATCCGCCACCAGGTCCCGCCGCGGCGTATACAGTGGTTCACGATGCGTTGGCACGGGATCCGGGAAGTTCCAGACCACGCAGCGGGCTTTTGCATTCCCAAAGGGCGCACAGCCATGCTTGATCGCAACCCGCTGGATACCGCCCGACAGGTCGACTTTCCAGTTGGCCTTTGGACCGCCAACAGCATCAATGGCGGCCTTTTCATCGGCCGTCAAATCGCCATCCCAGCCCAGATCCATCAAACTTTGCATGGTGAATTCCGGATAGCCGTCGGTGATTTCCGACCCGACCGAATAAGATCCTTCGGCCAGCAGGTTTTCACCATCCCGTTCAACCCCAAACCGCGCCCGGAAGGTCAATCCCCCTTCGGCCACTGGCTTGGAAGGATCATACAGGATTGGCGTCCCCGGATGGTTCATTTCCGGTGTGCCCCAGGACGGCCAGGGCAATCCATAATAATCCCCGTCGCATGGGCCACCAACCGCCTGTAAGGTCGTACGGTCAAAGGTGTGCTGGTTTGCCATGTGCTTCTTCAGCCGCTCCGGTGATTGACCGGTATAGCCGATTGTCCACATGCCCCTGTTGAATTCCCGCGTGACGTCTTCGACAAGCGGTTCTTCCCCCTCGACAGCGATATTCTTGAACATTTCATCCGCGAAACCGAGTTTCTTCGCGAATTTGTACATGATCGTGTGATCCGGCAGAGATTCAAACAGCGGTTCGACAATCTTGTCGCGCCATTGGATCGACCGGTTCGACGCCGTAACAGAGCCATAGGTTTCAAACTGTGTCGCCGCAGGCAACAAGTAGACCCCATCCTTGCGATCATGCAGCACTGCGGAAACCGTCGGATAGGGATCGACCACGACCAGAAGGTCCAGTTTCTCCATCGCCGTCTTCATTTCCGGCAACCGGGTTTGAGAGTTCGGTGCGTGACCCCAGAATACCATGGCCCGAAGATTGTTCGGCTGATCCATATTGTCCTTGTTTTCAAGAACGCCATCAATCCAGCGCGATACAGGAATCCCAGAAGATTCCATCAGGTCCTTGGAGGCAAACCGCCCCAGCAGGTATTCGTAATCAACGCCCCAGACCCGGGACCAATGTTTCCAGGCACCCGCCGCCAGGCCATAATAACCAGGCAGAGTATGGCTGAGAACACCCAGATCGGTTGCGCCCTGAACGTTGTCGTGACCCCGGAAGATATTCGTTCCGCCGCCCGCTTTGCCCATATTGCCAAGCGCAAGCTGAAGAATACAGTAGGCGCGGGTGTTGTTGTTCCCGTTGGTATGCTGCGTTCCCCCCATGCACCAAATCACCGTCCCTGGCCGGTTATTCGCCAGAGTCCGCGCGACCCGCGCAAGCTGGGACCCCGGAACACCGGTTACTCGTTCGGTTTCTTCCGGGGTCCAGGCGGCTACTTCCTTGCGGATCTGATCCATACCCCAGACGCGCTGGCGGATGAATTCAGTATCTTCCCATTTATTCTCGAAGATGTGCCACAGCAGTCCCCAAATCAGACCGACATCCGTGCCCGGCCGGAACCGCACAAATTCATCGGCATGAGCCGCCGTGCGGGTAAAGCGTGGATCACAGACGATCAGCGGCGCATTGTTCATCTCCTTCGCCTTCAACAGGTGAAGCAGAGAAACAGGATGCGCTTCGGCCGGGTTGCCCCCGATCACGAAGATCGCACGGGAATTATGGATGTCATTATACGAATTGGTCATGGCGCCATAGCCCCATGTATTCGCGACACCCGCCACTGTGGTTGAGTGACAGATACGGGCCTGGTGATCCCCGTTGTTGGAGCCCCAGAAAGCGTAGAACTTACGGAAGAGGTAAGCCTGCTCGTTGCTGTGTTTCGCAGAGCCCAGCCAATAAACCGAATCCGGCCCCGACGTTTCGCGGATTTCCAGCATTTTATCGCCGATTTCCTCGATCGCCTGATCCCAGGAAACCTTGGTCCATTTGCCGTCGACAAGCTTGGTTGGATATTTCAGGCGGCGTTCGCCATGGGCGTGTTCGCGAACCGAAGCCCCTTTCGCACAATGCGCACCCAAATTAAACGGGCTGTCAAAGCCGGGTTCCTGCCCGATCCAAACGCCGTTATCCACTTCAGCCATCACGGTGCACCCAACAGAACAATGCGTACAGACGGATTTCACCATCTTCACATTGCCGCTGGCCTCGCCAGTTGACGCCGCTTCCGCGCGTCGGGTCATCAGACCCGCAGGGGCTGCAGTTGCAACTGCAATCCCCCCGGCTGTCAGGCCGGAACGCTTCAAGAAGGTACGACGATCAACAGCGTCACCGGATACGGTCCCGAAGGCCGCTGCCGAACGGGGGCCATTTGCAACCCCGTTGGTCTTTTTCCGGAGCATGTCTCTCCCTTTCCTTATCCTGGGCCCAATCCGTCGCCTTACTCTTATAGTCAGGAACGTCGAACCCGCGCTTTCAGTGCATTCTCAACACCAACCCGATCGCTTAAAAGCGGGCGAGTTCGTAATAGGTCTTCACATGGGCCGTTTCACGATAATCGCCTGTGGTCGCCGCTGGTTCTTCTGCCTGCGCAGAGGAAACACCGACTGCCGCGACCATCGCACCGGCCCCAGCGGCAACGCCCTTGGTGGCGGCACCGAAGAACTGACGACGGCTGACAGCCGCATCCCGGTTCTGTTGCTCTTGGTCACTCATTACACTCACTCCCTTATCTTAAGGGTTTCACAAACCCCTTTATGGCGTTTCAGGTTGGTCAGGCGCGGGCAATCATCCCGAACCCTTGTTCCTCAATCTCCATAAAGAGTTTCCCGACGCGTCCCACATGGCGGTAAACGTCGGCGGTTTTTGCCGATTCCAAATCAGCAAAAAACTTTCCCGCCCACGGTTTCAGATGGGCGGCAAAGAACTGATCCTGATCGTAAATATCGAATCCGCCCAGCGCGGTTCCTTCGATCAGGTGACTCATGATATCGCAGATCGCTGCGATATGATCTTCCGGCTCTTTCACATCGGCCGGGCGCTCAAAACCCAATCGCGCCATGTCACGGCGCAACTGAGCAAGCGGCTTTTCATTCAGGAAACCTGTCAGATAATAGGATGCAAATGGCAGCAATTCGCCCCGCCCCACCCCAATAAACAGGTTCTGATATTCTTCCGAGAACTGTACCGCCTCAGACGCCAGAATGGCGTCATGCAATGCGGTCGCAGCGGCCCCCAAGGCGCTGTCGGACCCAACGAACGGGGCAATGCTGTGCACTTCTGCGGGTGTCATGGGTTTCGCGAGCACACGCGTCAAAAAGGCATATAGCGACTGGCGCGCCAATTCCTCCGCAGACGCGACCTGATCCGGTGCGGGTGGATTATAAGTCTGTTGAGCGCCTGTCATACGTCATTCTTTCCAAACCGAAGAGTGTTTAAAGAGGCTGTATCCATATTAGCCGTGCCCCACTTTCTGTGGGGTCTCCTCTGCCATCTGCACCGCTTCATCCAGGGAGTCCTGATCGTTCGCGCTGTCTTCCTTCTGGATGGCTTCGCTGTCTTCCCCTTCACGTGCTGCATGATCATCTTCTGTCTCAGGATCTTGCGCTTCCTCATCCGACGCAATCTGATCCTGATCCATTCCATCCAAGTCTTCTTCGTCCAACGTATCTGGTACGGGATCACGTTTATAGCCGCGTCCGACCTGATAAGCGGTCTGCATATTGACAACCACTGTCCCGGCATCGGTAAAATCATCGCCATAATCGATTAGACCATCCAGATTCGCCAGAACCGGATTGCTGCGCCATAGTTTCTGAAGCGCAAGGTTGCGCAATTGGGCTGGCACCGTGCTGGCCATAAAGGCCTTGAAATCAGATCCAGGCCCCAGACTGTCCAGCGACGGAAGACCAAGCTCATTTGCCTTTTCGGCCAACTCCTCCTCACTTAACTCAGGCTCAAATTCGACCGGGGCCGCGTCCTGGACGACAGGTGACAACTCCTGAATATCATCCTCTTCGCGTAACGCTGTGTCTTCCAGAAAATCCCCCTCCTCGGGATATGACGCAACAGCCGCCGCTGAGCCCCCAATGCCACGCTGTGGGCGGGCTTTGGCCTTCATGCGGGACCATCGGTTCAGGAAGCGGTCATTGGGCACGGCGATTAATCTCCTTTCGAGCGGCCTTGTAATCTCAGCGTTAGTTCGGTTTCGCCTTGTCGTAAAATCGTTGTTCAATAGGATGCAGTTCCTTCCCGAAACGCGCTTCTTCCATCCTGTTGGGTGTGCGCTTTCGCTTTTTGAACGGCGTATCGGTGTGATGGCGATCAATGAATTCCTGTATCCAGGCGACCAAACCATCCGGCATTGGCACGGCCTCGACCGTATCCTCCGCACTGTCGGTAAAATCTTGCGCGGCATAGGGGGATGCGGTGGCGGCAACGGCATAAATCTCAGGTCCATCGGGATTATCATCGACATCCGCATCCCGCAAAACGACGTAAATCGCCGGCGTTTCATTGGCCAGATTGACCAGATACGCTTCTGTTTCTTTCCGGTGAAGGATCAGGGGAAGCGTTGCGATATGATACGTTTGGATTGATCCATCGTCGATCAACAGCTTCCAATCGGAAATAGGCGTTGCACCTGGCAGGACCGCGACAGGTTTCCAGACATGCGTGATCCACCGACTGATGGCCGGTCTTTTCTCGACGACAATGCCCAGTGGCATTTCGATTTCCCGCGCGGCGAAAGTATCATCCGGCGAGGTGTAAAATTCGCTAGAAGGGGCCTCTGGCATCCCGCTTGAAAGCCTTTCTTCCCTGAGCCCTCTTCTTTGTTAACGCCCTGATCTTTTTAAACGACCACAGCCGGAGGGTTTTATTGGTAAGACCATTCTTGCGCCCAAGCGTGAAAGATTCAATACTGTGAGTATTCTTGATATTACTGAATTATGTAAAAAAAACATATTAAGACATTAGAAAGCAGGGTAGCAGGATGGGTGCGAACGAGTCAGCAATTTTCTTAGCCATCAATCTGGTGTTGAGCGGCGACTATCAGCTGTATGGTATTGTGGCGTTGTCGCTAAAAGTTAGCTTGCTGGCGACACTGATTGCGACCTGTCTGGGTTTACCATTGGCTGCCCTGTTGGCAGTTGCGCGTTTTCCCGGCAGGGATGTCATCACGACGATCCTGAATGCCCTTTTGGGATTGCCGCCGGTCGTCGTTGGTCTATTCGTATATTTGGCGTTGTCCAGAGCAGGTCCGCTTGGCGAATTGGGCTTGTTATTCACACCAACCGCCATGGTAATCGCCCAAACAATTCTGATCACCCCGATTGTCGCCGCCGTTGCGCTGCGCAGTCTAGAAGATTTCAATTCAGAATATGCAGAACAGTTGCGCGCCCTGGGATTGACTGGATCTGAGCGCGCACTAACCCTGTTATGGGAAGCGCGATTCAGTCTGGCGACTGCCGTTCTAGCCGGGTTTGGAAGGGCCGTGGCAGAAGTCGGCGCGGTCATGATCGTGGGCGGTAACATCGCAAATGTCACCCGTGTCATGACAACCGCAATCGCCCTGGAAACCAGCAAGGGCGATCTAGCCTTGGCCCTGGCGCTGGGTATCATTCTGATTATGCTGGCCCTGGCGGTTAACATGTTTGCCGCCGCGGCGCGCGAAATCGGCCGGAAAGCCGCTGGCGAAGCACCCGCACGGGGGGAAGCATGATGCCCCGCGATGACGCCACAGCCAGCCTGATGCCCTCCGCACTGTCACCAGGGGCGGATGCCGTTGGGGACGCAACGCTGCAATTGCAGAATGTCATAGTTCGCCGTGCCGGTCGGGATATCCTGAACCTGCCTGAATGGTCCGTCCCGATATCGGGTGGCGTCACCGCCCTGATCGGCCCCAATGGAGCCGGAAAGACGACGCTGCTGCGCCTGTTACACGGATTAATCAAACCAGATGCAGGCACAATACGCTGGCCGACGGACACAATCCCGCCCAGGGCCATTCTATTGCAATCCCCTGTCCTGTTGCGCAGGACAGCGGCGGCCAATATTGATTTTGTACTCAAACGTCGTGGAATTTCAAAGCAACAGCGCGCCAAGCAGATCACCCAGATCCTAGCCAAGGCGCGTTTGGAAGACTGCGCAAACCGCCCGGCACGCCATCTCTCTGGCGGACAGAAAAGACGATTGGCGTTGGCACAGGCCCTGGCACAGGCACCCCGCGTGCTGTTGCTGGACGAACCAACGGCCGGGCTGGACCCCACAGCCGCGATTGGTGTTGAACATATGATCGCGGAAGCCTCAGCCGATGGCATCGCCGTCATTGTTTCCAGCCACGAATTGGGTCAGGTGCGCCGACTGGCGGATCGGGCCCTGTTTCTTCACGCGGGCAAGCCAATAGAGGCCGGCCCGTTCCCATCCCTGTTCGATAATCCAAAGAGCCGGGAACTCACAGCCTTCTTAAAAGGAGACCTAACATGGTAACCAGGATTAAGGCCTTCAGCCTGGGGCTTGTCGCCCTATTGGCACTTTCGCTGTCACACAGTCTACCGGGGCAAGCGGATGATCGGTTCATCACGGTGGCATCTACAACGTCGACTCAGAATTCCGGCCTGTTTGAATTCATGCTGCCGGTATTCACGAAGGAAACAGGTATTGAAGTACGGGTCGTCGCGGTTGGCACCGGTCAAGCAATCAAGCTGGCCCGTAATGGCGATGCGGATGTGTTGTTCGTACACCACAAGCCGTCGGAAGAAGCCTTTGTCGCAGATGGATTTGGCATCGAACGGTTTGACGTGATGTATAATGACTTTGTTATTGTCGGTCCTTCTGAAGATCCTGCCGATATCAAGGGCAGTGATGGCGTAACAGCCGCCTTAATGAAGATCGCAGACAGCAAGACGCCTTTCGCGTCCCGCGGCGATGACAGCGGCACCGACAAGCGGGAAAAGTCCCTTTGGAAACTGGCCAGCATTAAACCGGCAGGGGAATGGTATCGGGAAACCGGATCTGGCATGGGTGCCACCCTGAACACGGCCCACGGCATGGGGGCTTATGCCCTGACCGACCGCGCCACCTGGCTGGCCTATAAGAACAAAGACGGTTTCGAGATATTGTTTGAAGGGGATAAAAACCTTTTCAACCAATACGGCATCATCGCCGTCAGCCCTGAGAAATTCCCCCATGTCAAAATCGACGATGCGCAGGCATTCGTTGACTGGGTCATCTCCAAAGAAGGTCAGGCGGTGATCGCTGATTACAAGCTGAACGGCACCCAGTTATTCTTCCCCAATGCACCAGTGCAGGGGTCATAAAATATCACGCACTAAACCTCCCCCTAACCGGGGGAGGTTCTTACCGGTTTTGAAGCAAGCGCCGCACCATTTCGGGAGCTGAGCCGAGGTAATTTCCCGGTTCTACCAAAGCGGCGAGGTCTTCGCGACTCTTGACCCTCGCAATCTCTGGCACCGCACACAGCAAATCCAGAAACTTGCCTTTCCCGCCCAGCGCATCGCGGCAGCAGTCATAGACCAGATCATGGGCAACCTGACGACCCAGATCGATGGCGAGGCCCATCATGACTGCCTCCGCCACGATCAACCCGCCGGTGACGTCCAGCACCTTACGCATTGTGTCAGGCCGCACTTCCAGCCCTTGCAAAACGTCCCGCGCGGCACGCAATCCGCCTGAGGCAACGATAATCGCGGTAGGTAGAGCCTGCCATTCCACCTGCCATTGGCCGGTCGCCCGCTCATGATCCTGCACCATCGCATCCAGCATGGCGGAATGCTGTTCCCGCACGATCTTTGCACTGGCCAGCATCATTTCTGACGAGATGGGGTTGCGCTTTTGCGGCATGGTCGATGACGCGCCGCGCCCCTGAACAAAGGGTTCCAGGACTTCACCGGTTTCCGATTGCATCATCAACATGATGTCATAGCCGATTTTGCCCAGGGTCGAACAGGTCAGGGCCAGAAATCCGGTGACTTCAGCAAAGCCATCCCGTGCGGTGTGCCAGGTAATATCGGGCACGGCGAGATTCAATTCCTCAGCCAGGGCCGCCTGAACCTTAAGGCCATTTTCTCCCAGAGACGCCAGCGTTCCCGTCGCACCGGAAAAGGCAACCACCTCTATCCGGGGCCGCAATTGCACCAGGCGTTCGCGATGACGATCAATTGCCGCCAGCCAAGTCGCGGCCTTGTATCCAAAGGAAATTGGCAGGGCATGCTGTAAATGGGTGCGCCCGGCCATGGGCGTTGTGGCATGATCTTCCGCCAGCATTGCCAGTGCGGCCCCGACCGCATCCAAATCTGTTGAAATCAGATCCAGCGCATCGCGCAATTGCAGCACATCTGCGGTATCCATGATGTCCTGAGTGGTTGCGCCCCAATGGGACCATTGACCCAGGCCACCTTCCGCCCATTTCGACAATTGTTCGACCAGCGGCAGGATCGGATAGCCAACGATGCGCGTGCGCGTCGCCAGATGATCCCAATCCACACGCGACACCTGCGCCACACGGGCCAGGGCCTCTGCCGCTTCGGCCGGAATGATGCCCAGCCCGGCTTGCGCACGGGCCAGGGCAATTTCCACATCCAGATAGCGCTGAACCAGGGCCTCATCAGAATACAAGGCCCGCATTTCTGCGGTCCCGAACATATCCCCGAACAGCCGTGATTGCAGCACTATGGATGACATCCGCTTCGTCCCGCTCTTTGACTTACGCTTGCGCGGCGACGATGATCACTTCAAAGCGATAGTCTGGCGTTGCCAGTTTCGCCTCACCGGTTGCGCGGGCTGGCGTGTTGTCTTTATCGACCCAGGCATCCCAAACCGCATTCATTTCCGCAAAATCATTCATATCCGCCAGCCAGATCACTGCCTGCAGAATGCGGGACTTGTTGGACCCGGCCTTGGCCAGCAGGTCTTCGACTTTGGCCAGCGCGGTTTGCGTCTGAACAGTCACGCTTTCGCCAGCAGTTCCGGTCTGACCGGCCAAATAGACAACGCCATTGTGAATGACAGCACCGCTCATGCGGGCACCGGGATCCAGGCGGGTAATATCGCTCATAAAAACTTCCTCTCTCGATGGATTCAGGGTTAGGGCCCCTTATTGCACCATCCAGGACAGGTCATGCAACAAGTCCTGCACGTCAGATATGGGCGCGCATATCTTCCAACCCATCACGTGCTTGCAAGGAAACACAGCAACTGACCAGCTTTCGCGCCTGTTCATACGGCCAGGCCCGACCACGATGCAAGGTCGCGCGTTCATCCCAGACCAGCACATCATTGGGGCGCCAGACATGGCTGTAAATCGCTTCGGGCACTGTCATTGCGTCGACCAATTCATCGACGAAAGCCAGCCCCTCTGCCTCATCCATACCCGATACGGCGCAGACATGGGACGCGATATAAAGCGATTCCGTTCCCGTTCTCGGGTTGCGCCAGACCGCCTTCCATTCCTGATCTGTCCATTTGGTAAACAAGGCCTGCTTCGCCAGTTCCGGGTCAATCTTCGCGCGGGAATGGGCATAACGATGACGAAACACCGACTTTCGCAGACGTTCCTGAACTTCCGGTGCCAATCTGGCAAATCCAGCGCGGGTGGAAACCAATTCCGTTTCTCCGCCCTGATTGGGCAAAATGCGGGCCTGCAAGACATTCACCAGGGCGGGTACCGGCAGAAAAGTGCTGTCGGTATGCCACAGAAAGTTGGCCCGCAAGTTTTGCACATGTTTATCAGAGTCCGATGCGATCACTGCACCGGCCGCATCCAAATTGGCGACGGGGGAAATCTCAGGCTTCGGGCGATCATGACGATCTTCCAATGGCCCAAACAACGCCCCGAATTCCAACTGTGCCTCATCAGAAAGATCCTGATCCCGAAACAACAGCAAGGAATGCTCCTCAAACAGCCTGCGCAGTTCATCATATCCCTGCGTGGCTGTGATCTCTTTCAAAGAAACATCATGAACCTCAACCCCAAAGTCCCGGTGCAAAGGTGTTGTGCGCAATTTGGTTACTCCTGCGAGAGGTTATTCCGCCGCTTGAGCCTTCCTCGCAGCGGTCGGCATTGTGCCACGAATAATGTACGCCAGCGCTTGGACAACCTGTTCAGGCTCCCGCGCCACCGCATTGGCCGCGCCATCGACTTCCTTTAAGGCATGGTCATGTTCCGGCGGGTGCAGGGTGATGATGGGCTTGCCCTTGGCAACCGCAAAACCGGCATCAAAGGCAGCGTTCCATTGCTTGTATTTCTCGCCAAATCGCACGACGACGATATCTGCGGCTTCAATCAATGTCTGAGTACGCATGGCGTTCAACTGCGCGCCCTTGCGGTCATGCCAGACTTTATCCGTTTCCGGACCAAAGATCGCAACACCGCAATCATCGGAATCCTCATGCACAGTAATGGGTGCAGAGATATTGACCGGCAGCCCCGCCTCTGCAACGCCCTGGCTGATGCGTTCGCGCCAATCACTGTGGATCTCACCGGACAGATAGATATGCCAGCGTCGTTCGGTCATCGTCTCACTCCTTCTCAAACGTCAGATTTCCCCAGTATCGACAATCAGCGTGTGATAACAAGGCTCGTTACTCAATCTCCTGGATTGGTTTCTCATTGGCGGAGCTGAGCGGCGTCTGACACATTTCCAGATGCAGACGCCCGCCCGTTGTATAGGGATGGGCCAGAACCAGCTCTTCATTCAGTTCAATGCCCAATCCCGGTTCTGTCGGTGCATTCAGATATCCGTCTTCCCAGTCCAGGCGTTTGGTCAGAATATCCCGGTGGAAGGCCGTATCAATTGTCTCCAGCACCAGGAAGTTCGGACTGCTGAAAGCAACATGAGCGGCCGCCGCATGGGCGATGGGCCCGCAATAGATATGCGGCGCAATCTGGGCGTTGAAGACTTCTGCCAGTATGGCGATCTTCTTGGTTTCCCAAATCCCACCGCTGCGCCCGATATCCGGCTGCAGGATCGAAACACCTGCCTTCAGGGCCTGATGGAATTCAATCTTGGTTGTCAGACGCTCCCCCGTCGCAATCGGAATGGACGTCGCCTGCACCACGCGGGCCAGCGCATCCATCTGATCTGGTGGGCAAGGTTCCTCAAACCACAACGGGTCATAGGGTTCCAAGCGCTTGGCCAGTCTGATCGCGGACGAGGTCGTCATCTGACCATGGGTGCCAAACAGGATATCGGCGCGATCCCCAACGGTTTCGCGCAGGCGTTTCACATTCGCCTCGCTGCGGCTCAATTCATGCAGGGACAATTCCCGCCCGCCCTGAAAACTATAGGGGCCTGCCGGGTCCTGCTTGATCGCGGTATAGCCCATGGCGACATAATTCAGCGCCGCCTCTGCTGCCGCGTCGGGTTCATGATAGGGATCGCCCTGCCCCGTCCCCTGCCAGACCCAACCAGGGGGGGCATAGGCCTTTGGATACAAATAGCTGTAGGTCCGAAGACGTGGATGGAACCTGCCGCCCAACAGATTATAGACTGGCTGGTTCTGTGCCTTGCCCAGAATATCCCAGACCGCCATTTCAATGCCGCTGAACACCGCCATCATGGTGATGTCCGGGCGTTGGGTGAAACCACCCGAATAGACGCGGCGGAACATCGTTTCCACATTGTGCGGGTCTTCCCCGGCGATGAAACGTTCAAACGTGTCTTCCACCATACGACAGGCAATGTCGCCGGAAACCGGGATGCCATAGCATTCCCCGATCCCGTCTATGCCATTATCCGTGGTCAGTTTCACGATCACCCAGAAGGACCCGCCAATGCCGGTTGGCGGAACGGTGACAAAGGTTTTTATGTCTTTCAGTTTCATATTTTACGTGCCCCAAAATCCCTGAGAGTGAACTGAGGGGAGCGTATCAGAAACCGCCCCACCGACAAGGATTGCAAGCGACGCTTTTGAGCCCTATTTTGCGCTTCTTTCAGGGTCGGACCGATCCTCTGCTAAACTAGGCGAACCAAACCATTATGACTGACCAGAGCCGTATTCGTAACTTCTCCATCATCGCGCATATCGATCATGGCAAATCCACCCTGGCGGATCGCCTGATCCAGCTTTGCGGCGGCCTGACCGATCGGGAGATGAAGGAGCAAGTGCTTGATTCCATGGATATCGAGCGCGAACGCGGCATCACGATCAAGGCCCAGGCCGTGCGCCTGCTGTATACGGCCAAGGATGGTATCGAATATACGCTGAACCTGATGGACACGCCCGGCCATGTGGACTTTTCCTATGAGGTCAGCCGCTCGCTGGCCGCCTGTGAGGGGTCGCTGCTGATTGTCGATGCCAGCCAGGGGGTTGAGGCCCAGACACTGGCGAATGTCTATCTGGCGCTGGACAATGATCACGAAATCCTGCCGGTCCTGAATAAAATTGATCTGCCCGCCGCCGAACCAGACCGCATCAAACAACAGATCGAAGATGTCATCGGCCTGGATTGCAGCGAGGCGCTGGAAATTTCCGCCAAAAGCGGCCTGGGGGTGAATAACCTGCTGGAAGCGATTGTGAAGCGCCTGCCTGCCCCGCCGCCATCCGATGCGAAGGCACCGCTGCGCGCCTTGCTGGTCGATAGCTGGTATGATGCCTATTTGGGCGTGGTGACCCTGATCCGCGTCGTCGATGGCACGATCAAGAAGGGTCAGAAAATCCGCATGCTGTCCACCGGGGCGGCACATGAAGTGGACCGGGTCGGGATTTTCACGCCCAAAGGTCTGGTTGTTGACAGCTTGGGCCCGGGCGAGATGGGCTTTATCACATCGGGCATTAAGGCGGTGGCCGATTGTAAGATCGGGGATACGATCACCGAAGACAAGCGACCCACCGACAAGCCCCTGCCCGGCTTCCAGCCCACGGTACCTGTGGTCTTCTGTGGCCTGTTCCCGGTCGATGCCTCAGACTTTGAAGCCCTGCGCGACGCGATGGGCAAGTTGGCGCTGAACGATTCCAGCTTCCATGCAGAAATGGAAACCTCAGCCGCGCTGGGATTTGGCTTCCGCTGTGGCTTCCTGGGTCTGTTGCATCTGGAAATCGTGCAGGAGCGTTTATCCCGCGAATATGATCTGGACCTGATCTCCACCGCGCCGTCTGTGGTTTACAAGATCACGCTGAACAGCGGCAAAGACATCGAATTGCACAATCCGGCCGACTATCCGGACCCGACCCATATCGCCTCCATCTCTGAACCCTGGATCAAGGCGACCATTATGGTGCCAGATGACTATCTGGGCCCTGTGCTGACTCTCTGCACCGAAAAGCGCGGCGAACAGCGGGACCTGACCTATGTCGGCAACCGGGCGATGGCAGTGTATGAATTGCCGCTGAACGAAGTGGTTTTCGATTTTTACGACCGGCTGAAATCCGTTACCAAAGGCTATGCCTCGTTTGACTATGAGATGACGGAGTATCGCGAGGGCGATCTGGTGAAGGTCTCAATCCTGATCAATGCAGACCCGGTCGATGCCCTGGCGATGATCGTGCACCGCAGCCAGGCCGATTATCGTGGTCGGCATATCTGTGCCCGCCTGAAGGATCTGATCCCCCGGCAATTGTTCAAGGTCGCCCTGCAGGCCGCGATCGGTGGCAAGGTGATTGCCCGCGAAACCCTCAGCGCCATGCGCAAGGATGTCACGGCGAAATGCTATGGCGGTGACGTATCGCGGAAACGCAAACTGCTGGACAAGCAAAAGGAAGGCAAGAAACGGATGCGTCAATTCGGCAAGGTCGAAATCCCGCAATCCGCCTTCCTGGAAGCATTGAAGATGGGCGACAATTGACGCGCTGATCCAGGACCGCGAAGGCTGAGTCCGTTCAGGTGAGACGATCGAGTCGTCACCGGGGATAATTTTGTCAGTGGAATCCGCTGCGTCGGCGTCTACGACGGCCAATCAGCAATAGCAGACCGCCCAGGATCAGGAACAGGATCACTGGCCACAACAGTGCTTCCCAGGCATCGCGTTTCAGGTAAGGCAATGCCTTATCCTGCCAGAAATCCGGTGCCCCCAGATGGCGCGACACAATGACTTCTGCATAGCCAAGGCTGGGGGAATGGGTCTCAAACCAGACGCGACCGGCGGGCAGCGTCGCGCGCCCATCCAGCCAGACAAAAACCCCCAGCGCCAAAAAAATAAAGGCAAGCGCCATAAATATACGCCCAAAAAAATGCAGGACGGCCATGCCAATCCCCTTTTGCTAACGCATGGATACAAAGACACGCCTAATCGCGAGGTGACCTTAACACGATTTTCCTAAGAAACCATAGGCTTGGCAGCAGAATACACAATGGCTTTTTTTGTGATTCCAGAGCTTGCCCAGCCGCGCGCACTCGGTTATGGTCCGCCGCCTTGCGAAAGGAATACGACACCCGGCCCAGCCGGATGCCTGCGGAGAGATGGCCGAGCGGTTTAAGGCGCACGACTGGAAATCGTGTTGGGGTGAGAGCCCCTCGGGGGTTCGAATCCCCCTCTCTCCGCCATACATCCTCTAAGCTCTTGAAACCTAATGTCATTTCCCATTTAAAATGACAATTACCACTTAAGAATGGCAGAGATTTGGAAAACATCCAATGTTTTCAATATATTAGTTTTTCTACCCTTTTCTTCAAAAAGAATGATCACATTGCAAGAAAATTAGCAAATCCGGCCTATATTACCGTTTAAAAATGACAATAGTTGGTTGTTCATAATTTACCCCACTTTATATTTTACCGATAAATCTCGGATTTCCTGCCCTCTCCGCATGCTCAGAAATGACGTTTTGATGGGCGGCAGCAGATCGGTAACTTTCTGCACGAGACCTTGGAGGATTTGCCGATCACTCTTTAGGTCAGCAGTACCGTCCCGTTAGGGCGAGACGTTACGGTATTCTGATACTCATTTATTTATAGCCACAGGCCACTATCTGGCGTATTCTAATCGCCTCGAAAAATTTCGAGATAATGCGATGCATAATATTGGCCCCTGGCCACGACGCCCCGCGCCATTGCCAGGCGAATCTTTTTTATCTTGGTTCACGCGCGTTTCACAGGCGAACTGCGTAACGCTAGAAGAACTGTACCGTGCTGCCCTGCCTGGCGGCCATATGTACTTTGCAGATCTCGACAGGCATTGGTCACCTCATCTGCTTTCCGGTCTTCAGGAAGGAACTCTAGTTCCGATCGAAAAGCTGGAAGCAATGACGTTTCACAGCTGGCATGGCACATTAATCGGAGAAGATGACGGCCGCATGCTATTGCCGTGGTTGCCTGCGATAGGAAACCGGCAAAGGATTCAATCCTTCGGACAGCAAGCATGCCCGGTTTGTTTGGCCGAAGATGAAACTCCATATTTGAGATCAATATGGAGAGTATCGTGCCTCCCGACCTGTACGGAACACGAATGCTTGTTGATTGATCGCTGTCCAAACTGCGCGAGCGTGATTTATCCGGGCAATCTCACCGGGTCTGGAAAGCCAATTTCTGCATGCTGGAATTGCACCTTCGATTTGCGCAAGACACCCCCAACTCCCAATGATCTCAAGGATCGAAACTCTCTGGAGCCGCAAATATTAGCCGCTTTGGCAGGCGGCTGGATTGTCATGGGACATTTCGGCAGGATTCATCCGTTGCTGTTCTTTCTAGTGATGTGGCGTATTTTCAGAATTCTGACAGCGGGTATGCACGCATATCCCCTTCGGGATTATGTTTGCAATACTTACTCCCTGAACCTGCAGGGTCGCGCGATACCTGCGCTTAGGGAAGTGGATAAACTAAACCCACGCAGCCGATTTGCGCTCCTACAAATGGCATCCACTCTCATCGAGGAATGGCCCACTCGTTTCGTTACCGCGTGTGAGGCCCTTGGTATTCGAAGCCGACATCTCTTCAAAGATCGACGCAACGAGCCGTTCGCCTTGGTCGATCCGATAGATAACCTGCCATACGGCAATCCGCCCAAATCCAACAAACTTCACCTGGAAGAAGTGAAACATCACCTCGCCAAGCGAGGGATCGTTCCTACGCAACGCCAGATCAGAATCCTTTCCGGACGCAGGCCTCGATCTCTCTCAAAGATCGCTGAGCCGGCGCACGAACATATTCCTTACGGTCAGAGCCGATACTGGAAGCTGGACGGTATATCTCCATCAGCGAGGGCACTAGCGAAACAGGCTGCTAAACGGGAAGGGGAGAAGGTTTCTGCATGGGTCGAAAAAGCAATCATCGAAACTCTTTCTCGTGACACAGAGCGAATCGATACATCTAGTGCGAGAAGATTGTTCAAAAAAGCGGACTGAACGATGCCAGTCAGGAAAATCCCTCCCAAACAGAAAAGCCTCTCTGGCATACATGCTGGCTCGGGCGGACAAGGGGTTGCCTTCGAGTCTTCTTTGGAGCGCGATTTCATATCATTGATGATGTTCGACGCCGATTTCATATCCATCGAAGAGCAACCGGTTGAAGTACCTGTTCCAGGGAAACGAGGTCGAGCAGGTTACTATATCCCGGACTTCCTAGTGCATCGACGCGAACGGCCTACAATGCTGGTTGAAGTCAAACCCGCAGATATACTTAAGTCTGATGCAGATCACTATGAAGAGCGATTTGAGGCGGCGCGCCGATTTGCTAACGACCGCGACTGGGAGTTTTCGATTTGGACCGAAGATGAAATTCGCGGACCACGTCTTGAGAACGCAAAATTCCTGCTGCCGTTCAGAACCCAATCACTCGATTCCTCTATAGCAACAGCCTTACGGAGAAAGCTTACCGAAGTCCGATGCGGGATTTCTGTCGAGCGGTTGGCCGAGTGTAATGGATCGGCACTCGCATTGAAAGGTGCAACGCTTCATACAATTTGGTGCCTATTGGCAACTGGCATCCTCACTGCTGATTTCGACAAGGAGCTTACGATGGAGTCCGTCATAGAACTATCGGGCTTTGTGACATGAGCGCGCTGAAATCATTCACGCCTGGAACGAAGGCGACCTATTGCGGTCAGCGGTGCGAGCTCCTGCGCGTGGCTGGCGTTGCTGAGGTGATGGTCCAACTCAAAGATACGGGTGAAACCAAGATAGTGCGCGTGTCGGATCTTGAGGAACCGAAAGCAGAATCCAGACGATCACTACCCCATCCCGATGCACTTTCACCAAAGAAAATCGCTGCAATGGAGCAGCGGTTTGAAATCATTAGATCGCTAACCAACAGAACACTACCCCGAGGGGAAATACAGAAAATTGCCAAACAGTCTGGCAAATCTGTAAGAACGATCTATCGTTGGCTCGAACGTTATAATACTTTCGAGAGCCGTGCCGCTCTCGCCCCTCAACATGGTCAAACGAGAGCCCGACGCCTTTCGGATGATGTTGAGGCAATCATCCGCACCGCCATTGAGGTCGAGTATCTCCATACACAGAAAAAATCCCCGAAGAAGGTTATCGAAGCAGTCGAAATAAGATGCCGGGCTGCCGGACTCAATGCACCTGACCATAAAACGGTTCGGCGCAGGATAGCCAAAATCTCCCCGAAGGAAGCAACTCAAGCCCGCCGTGGCAAAAAGGCCGCACGCGACCGCTTCGATCCGGCGGCGGGAGATTTCCCCGGCGCCTCTCATCCGTTGTCCGTTGTTCAGATCGATCACCATTATCTCGATCTGATTCTTGTAGATGACATTTCTCGCAAGCCTATCGGACGTCCCTGGTTAACGCTCGCAATCGATGTCTTTAGCCGGATGGTGGTCGGTTACTATTTGTCACTCGAAGCACCTAGTGCCCAATCGGTCGGCATGTGCGTTCAGAACGCTATCCTGCCGAAGGATCAGGCACTGGCTGACTTGAATGTAGCCAATCACTGGGATGTTTGGGGAAGGATGGCAACGCTTCATGCGGACAATGGTAAGGATTTTCGATGCAAATCTGTGTCGGAAGCATGTATCGAACATGGGATATCGATTGAATGGAGGCCGGTAAAAACACCAAACTGGGGAGGCCGAATTGAACGGCTGTTCGGAACAATAGCCAAGGAGTTCCACGCGCTCCCAGGAACGACCTTCTCGAACACCCGCGATCGGGATGGCTACGACTCCGACAAAAATTCAGCGATGACCTTTAAAGAGGCACAGCGCTGGCTGTTGCTCTGGATAACCGGCGTCTACCATGAGCGCATCCATTCTCAGCTAAATATGTCTCCCCGGGCAATGTGGGAACGAGGCCTCCTTGGTGATGGCAAGAATCTCAAAGGCATCGGCATCCCCCCGAAACACCAAGACCCTGAAAGACTTCGCATCGACTTTCTTCCCTTCAAAGAATGCACCGTTCAACGCCAGGGCATCACCATGAATCATGTCCGATACTATAGCGACGAAATCCGTTGCTGGATCGGGTACAAAGTCAACGGCCTGACGCCGAAATTCAAAGTGCGGCGGGATCCTCTCGACATCAGCACGATCTATTTCCTGGATCCCCAAAAGCAGGATTACATCCCCGTTCCCTTTCTCGACATAGGTCATCCAACGATCACAGTTTGGGAACTCAAGGAAGCGATCAAGGAATTGAAACGTCAGGGTGCGGAAAAAGTAAACGAAGCCCTTATTTTCAGGACGATCGAAGAAATGGGAGCGGTTGTGAAAAGCGCAAAGACCGAAACCAAAAAGGCTCGGAGGACTAACCAGCGTCGGAAGCAAGCCAAACTCCATCGAGAAAACACAAGCACACGCGCAGGCCACAGTACTTTGCGCAGTGAACAGAAAGTCGACGACAAACCGCCGCTAAATTTACAGATAGTGGTTGATAACGATGCTCCTCATTCCGATCAACAGAATGAGGAGGAGTATTATGAGTTTTCTGAAGAAGATCTGAACGCAGGGTGGCACGATTGATCAAAGTAGAAGAAGTTGCATCGGAGGGCGTTAATAAGAACCGTCCCTCGATAATCTCAGCAGAGCAACGAGATGCAATCCGTAGGGATCGGTGGATCGAATATGCGGCCGCATCGAAAATATTGGCATTGCTAGAGAACATATTCGACCAGCCCAAGTCGATCCGCCCTCCATGCGCAATGATCGTTGGTGAGACCAACACAGGGAAAACGTCAATCGCGCGGGAATTTCAACACCGACACACACCTCAGCGAAGCGCAGATGAGACTGATACGAAGCATCCCGTCGTGTTTGTTGAAACACCGCCAGGGCCGTTCCTGGGAGAGTTCTACGGAGGATTGTTGCGTGCCGTGAATGCGGCTGTACCAGAGACTTTAAGCCGACAGAGAGCGGAAACGCAGATACTGAATCTGTTTCCAGCGATTGGGGTGCGCATGATCTTCGTCGACGAAATTCATAACATTCTTCCTGGTAGCCGCGACCAACGAACGATCTTTCTGAATGGCCTAAAATTCCTCACGAACTCACTCCAAATCCCGATTGTCGTGATCGGAACGCGGCAGGCAGAATCAGCCTTCCAAACTGACCAACAATTCGGGAGCCGGTTTGAACCGGTTCGGGTACCGATTTGGCAACCCGGGGAGCATTATGGGAAATTTATACAAACTTATGTAACTTCATCTGGTTTCGATATGGACAAGAGCTTCAAAACGAAACGAATCACGGAAAGTATCCAATCCAGGACCAAGGGACGAACAGGCGATACGCTAAAATTACTGAGATACGCCATGTACAGATCTTTGGGGAATGGCACAAACTGCCTGCACGCTTCAATCCTAGACGAGATGGAATTCGTTTCTGTTCATGCACGCCGCGCTAAAGCCAATGAAACTTTATAACGACCTAAAATGGTAAATTGTAAACGTCAACGGCATCAGATTTGACAGATGTCCACCTACCCCGCGTCTAGCCTGACCCAAAAATTCGACGTCAGGAACTTAATATCCGTCGGCAATAAGATCGCGATAGGTTTCGACGTTAGCGTCCGGCCTGACCCACCTTACAATTGGTGCTCTGACCTGCGACTCTGCATCGACTAAGCGGGCAACAGGTGTCCGCTTAACTTAAGCGGACGCTAAACGATGGCAGAGAGACGTAAACGGCGTAAATGGAGCGATGAGGAGAAGATCAGGATTGTTGCCCAGACCAGGGTGCCGGGTGTATCGGTTCCCGAGGTTGCGCATCGCTATGATTTAAATACCAACATGGTCTTCAAATGGATAAGAGACCCCCGGTATAATTCTGGCGGTGACGATGAACCGAAGGTAATGAGCTTCCTGCCTGTTGAGGTCGTAACCCGTTTGCCAACGACTGAACCGGCTCAGGAACACACGGCCGAACCGGGTTTGATAAAGATAGTTTTGGCAAACGGCCACCACCTGGAGATCAGTGGTGCCTTTGATACAGATACTGTTGTCCGTTTAGCCCGTGGTCTTTCTGAATGATCCCCGTCCCGTCACAAACGAAGGTCTGGTTGTGTGCGGGCGTAACCGACATGCGCAAGGGCTTCGCAGGTTTGTCGTCTCTGGCAGAGAAGGCTTTGGGGCAAGATCCGTATTCAGGGCGAGGTCCAGCGTGTCGGTCACATCGCTCGACTTCATGGTCGTGCACAACTTCCAGGCAATGATATAGCGCGAGTAATCATCGAGGATCGTCGATAAGTACATCCAGCCCCAGCCGATAACCTTCAGATAAGTGAAGTCAGTTTGCCACAGTTGATTGATGGCGGTTGTCTTCTCCCTGAACTCATCTGCTGCCTTGATGACGATAAAAGCGGGACTGGTAATCAGATCCAGCGATTTAAGCAGGCGATAGACGGAAGCCTCTGAGACAAAGTAGCTTTCTGTGTCCATATAACGCACGGCCAGTTCACGAGGTGACAGTTCTGGCACATCCAGGGCCAGATCAACAATGCGCTGGCGAACGTCATCAGGGATACGATTCCAGACCTGTGACGGCCTTGGTGATTGATCTTCCAATGCTAAAGGCCCGCCGGTCTGATAGCGGTCGTACCACCGATAAAATGTGGTGCGGGGGATGCCCAGCTTATCCAGCGTCTGTTTGATTGGCAGATGGGATTGCTCAACAAGCCGGATGATCTCAAGTTTTTCAGATGCGGGATATCTCATTCGTCGTCTCCCCCATCCGCGATCATGCTTTTTTTGAGCAACCGCAATTCCAATGTCTGCTCTGCAACAACTTCTTTCAGATCACGCGCTTCCCGGCGAAGGGCCGTCACCTCACCCGTGGAGGCTGCACGCGCTGTATCACCAGCAAGTCGGCGCTTGCCAGCTTCAAGAAACTCCTTCGACCATTTGTAATAAATGCTCTCGGCGATGCCTTCGCGCCGACACAGCTCGGCTATAGATTCTTCGCCACGCAAGCCGTCCAGAACGATACGGATCTTTTCTTCAGCAGAATATTGCTTCCGGGTCGCCCGGCGAATGTCCTTAATAGCTTTGTCGCCACCTGTCTGTCGTGTCTGCGATTTCTGTCTCATCTTCATTCCCCTTCGGGTCATTACGATGAACCAGAAATCATCTCCTATGCAATTCCACTAATCTGTCCCATAGGCGATGACGTTAGACAGTCATTTGAACGGCTCCTGCTCGCATCGCGGGTGCTGCCTGGTGCGCTGACGACCGACAGGTCGCCACCGGAGCATGCTGGTTAGCACTCTAACTTTTCTTGCCGGGTGGAGCAATCAACCAACGCCGAAGGCATTGTCTTCAAAGACCCCCTCAACCTTCCATCGTTCCGCGATACTTCCCAGTGCCTCCAGAACGCTGTGCAGGTCGTTGCCGCGCGGCGTCAGGCCATAGGTCACCGCAGGCGGAATAGTCTCCGCCTGTTCCCGCCAGATGACCCCGGCGCCTTGCAGCATGCGCAGGCGTTCGGTCAGCATGCGGGTCGATATCCCCGGCACGGCACGTTTCAGTGCCCCGAACCTTTGCGGACCCTGATCGCTCAGCACCCAGATGATATAACTCGTCCACGGACCCATCAACAGGCGCAGAATGGAGTCCATGGGACACGCGGGCGGTGTTTTCTGTTTCATTTTGAGGTTTTCCAAAGGTGGTTACTTTTCTGTGCCTACTTTTCCTTTTGAACTAAGACGCCTAAAGATACTAGAGTGAAAGGCAAAACCTGGCAAGGGTGAGCCATACGGAAGAGTGCTCGGGTAATTTGAACAAAATAGAGGACGTCTAGATGAGCGACAAATCTGCGAAAATTACGTACTGGGCTGCAACCGGGCTGGTTGCATTGGTCTATCTGGGCGGAGCGGCATTTTACATCACCGCGCATGACATGGTTGCGGGAATGTATGAGGGCCTGTTGAAATACCCAACCTACATAATATGGCCGTTGGCCATGCTGAAGATCGTGGCGGCCGTAGTCATCCTTTGGCGCCCGTCGACGTTTCTGTCCGATTTCGCCTATGCGGCGATGTTCTGGCACCTGTTGCTGGCCGCCTCGGCGCATATGGCTGCCGGCGATCCGGGCTGGCCGCCGGCGATTGTTGCCTGGATTGCGCTGCTTGTGTCGTTCCTGACGCAAAACCGGGTGCGCGAAAAGAAATCACCCTACGGTGATTTGCTGAAGCGCGCCGCGTAACCGGATTTTCCGACGGCCACATGCCGGCTGGCCATCACGCTCTGCCAGTAAAACAAGCGAAAGAACGCAGTACATGACTCGGATGCCGACGATGTTCATTCCACACGGTGGAGGCCCATGTTTCTTCATGGACTGGACCCCGCCAGAAACCTGGAACCGGCAGCGCGAGTTCCTTGCGGATTTACCGGTATCACTGCCGGAAACCCCCAAGGCATTGCTGGTGATTTCGGGCCATTGGGAAGAGCCGCAGTTCACCGTGCAGAGAAACCCGGGCCCACCGCTGTTGTTCGATTATAACGGGTTTCCACCCCACACCTACGAACTGACCTGGCCCGCGCCCGGCGCTCCGGCGCTATCCGACAGGGTGCAGGCGCTGCTCGAGGCGGCCGGGTTTCCCTGCCCCGTTGATGAGGCGCGCGGTTACGATCACGGCGTGTTCATTCCGCTTAAGGTGGCCTTTCCGCAGGCCGACATTCCCTGTGTACAGCTGAGCCTGCGAAGTGATCTTGACCCGGCTGCGCATATTGCGGTCGGGCGGGCATTGGCACCGTTGCGAGATGAAGGTGTTCTGATCATCGGTTCGGGCAACACCTATCATAACATGCAAAAAATGATGCGCGCGATGCGGGGTGGCGCCGCCGATTTCGTGAACGGGCAGGAATTTGACCGCTGGCTGAGCGATGCGGCCACCCGCACCGATCCGGTAGAGCGTGATCGAATGCTGGCACAATGGGCCGCCGCTCCCGGTGCTCGCGATGCAAACCCGCGCGAGGAACATCTGATTCCGCTGCATGTGGTCGCGGGGGCAGCCCTTGCCGACAAAGGCATGAAAACGCTGGAGGATCACGTGCTAGGCGCAGTCGAAAGCGCGTTTACTTTCGGCTGAATCCATTGAGACGCTTGAACATCCAAATCCAACCCGGAAAATCTAGGAAAAACCAATGACAAACATTCAAAACGGCCCTTTCATCGTCACCGGCGCATCCGGCCAACTTGGCCGACAGGTCATCGATAATCTGATTGCGGCCGGTGCCGGTCCGATCGTCGCCGTTTCGCGTTCGCCGGAAAAGCTGGCCGATCTGGCTGACAAGGGAGTCGAGGCCCGCAAGGGTGATTTCAATGACCCCGCATCGCTGAGCGCGGCTTTTGCCGGTGGCAATCGCCTGCTGATCATTTCGATCGACGATCTGGAACCAGGAAAGCGACTGGAAGCGCATAAACACGCCATCGCAGCCGCGATGAAGGAAGGGATCACACATATCGTCTATACCTCGCTGACGAACCCGGTTGAGGAAAGCCCGATCACGTTCTCCAAAGATCACTGCGACACCGAAGCGCTGATTAAAGAAACCGGTGCCAGCTATACCATCCTGCGCAACAACCTTTACACCGATCTGGTGCTGATGGGTGGTGGCCAAAGCATTGGTATGGGGCAACATTTCGCCGCTGCTGCTGTGGGGAAAACTGGCTATGTCACCCGCGCCGATTGCGCCCGCGCCGCCGCAGCGGCCCTGATGCAGGAAACCGGTTCAAGTGTTCTGGACATCACCGGCCCTGCGGCGCTTTCCCAAGGCGACATCGCGGTCATCCTTTCGGAAATCTCGGGCAAGGATATCCCCTATATCCCAATCTCAACCGACGATCTGGTTCAGGCCATGATCGGCGCTGGCTTGCCAGAGTTCATGGCAAAGGTTTTTGCGTCCTTCGACGAGGCGATGGCCAAGGACTATCTGAATGTTGCAACGGGTGATCTGGAAAAACTGACCGGACAGGCCGGCCAGTCGGCGCGTGACTTTTTGATTGCCAACAAGGCGGCTCTGTTGACCCCACCGGCGCATTGAGGAAGCCATGATGAAGCTTTACAACGCCAATTTCTCGCCCAACGCCCTTCGGGTGCGGGCGGTTGCCCTGGAACTGGGGATCGACCTTGAGATCATCGAGGTCAACCTACGTGGCGGCGAAAACCGCAGCATTGAATTCCTGGCAATGAACCCCAACGCCAAGGTCCCAGTGCTGGTGGACGGCGATTTCGTGGTCTGGGAATCGCGCGCCATCAATTCGTATCTGGCAAGCAAGAAACCCGAGCGCGGTCTTTATCCCGACGACCCAAAGGCCCGCGCAACGGTGGATCAATGGCTTTACTGGCAGACGATACACCTTGGCCCGGCGATGCAGAAGCTGTCGTTCGAGCGGTTCCTGAAGGGGAAGTTCGGCATGGGAGAGCCGGATCAAAGCGTTGTCGACAGTGAGTTGAAAAACGTCGATCAGTTTCTGGCCGTGCTGGAAATCGGCCTCGAGGGCAAGGACTGGATCGCGGGCGATCTGAGCGTCGCGGATTTCGCGCTGGCCTCGACATTCATGTATCGTGTGCAGTCTGATATCTCGCTTGACGATCTGCCGAATGTCGCGGCCTGGATCGAACGACTTGAGGCGCGCGCCTCGTGGAAGGATGCGTTTGCACCGGTTCTGGCCCTGTTTGGCGGCTAGAATTCACAAACATATCTGTGGGGGCGAGCCATTCGCCCCCGCCCTAAAGCCCGCCCTAAAGAAGGCCACTTCGTGCAAATTGGAAT
>Ga0114916_1000303_pt1 | contig 35187 bp, 31 predicted proteins | sample MalvirAntarct_66_FD_83501 | JGI IMG/M metagenome (GOLD analysis project Ga0114916, IMG submission 83501) | Marine viral communities from the Global Malaspina Expedition - Malaspina viral metaG Antarct_66 | ecosystem: Environmental > Aquatic > Marine > Oceanic | place: West Anvers Island... | reverse complement strand
TCAAAAGTTAATTCTGAAAGCAATGAGATAAATATTTCACTTCCTAAACTAAGGGAATTTGCCACTGTAAGATGTCCAGTTCCTTCTATTTCTATAGCATTGGAAGTAGCGGGACTGTTTCTAATTTCAACATCAAAGCCATCTGGAATAAGCACATTGCTGGAGGTGATTGGGACCGTTCCAACATTCCAGTTTGTGGCATTTGACCAATTTAGATCACCACCATTTCCGTTCCAGACATGAGTCTGCGCTGACGCACAAATAACGATGGAAAAAAACACAAAAAAAATGACGCGGGTTTTGAACTTCATGATAATATTTTTAAGAGTACTAGATGATATGCCATTGTTTATCAGTGTTGTGTATTTAGCTAATATTTTATCAAAGCTATATTAAATGTTAAAGATTCCAGTTATCTTTGTAAAGTATCCAAATATACAGACCAAAAGTTGTATTTTTAACAGCATTAGCAAAAGAATATGCGCGGACCCCTATTCTACTCAAAAATTCTCCTCTTCGGGGAATATGGTATTATCAAAGACTCTAAAGGTCTTTCTATACCATATAATTTCTATAAGGGTGCATTAAAGATTGATGAACATCATACCATTACCACTAAAAAATCAAACGACAATTTAAAACGCTATTCTCTTTATTTAGAACAGCTTCAGGACCAAAAACCCCACCTTGTTTCTTTTGACATAGACGGTTTAAAGGCTGATATTGACGCTGGTTTGTATTTTGACTCTAGTATTCCACAGGGTTATGGTGTTGGCAGTAGTGGAGCGCTCGTTGCGGCAATCTATGATAAATACACAGCAAATAAGATAACAGTACTTGAGAATCTTACAAGGGAAAAACTATTACAGCTAAAGAATATTTTTGCGGATATGGAGTCTTTTTTCCATGGTAAATCCTCTGGGCTAGATCCATTAAATAGTTACTTGAGCTTGCCTATTTTAATTAATTCTGCCGATAATATTGAACCAGCAGGGATCCCTTCTCAGACAGAGAGTGGAAGAGGGGCTGTCTTTTTACTTGACAGCGGAATCACTGGCGAGACTGCACCCATGGTGCAAATATTCATGGAGAATATGAAACAGGAAGGTTTTAGAGCCATGCTAAAAAATCAATTTGTAAAGCATACAGATGCTTGTGTAGATGATTTCTTAAATGGTGATGTGAAGTCGCTTTTTGGCAATATGAAGCAGCTTAGCAAAGTAGTTTTAGATAATTTCAAGCCGATGATTCCTAAAAAGTTTCATGAACTTTGGAAAAAGGGGATCGAGACGAATGCATATTATCTTAAATTATGCGGATCTGGTGGCGGTGGCTATATGCTTGGTTTTACTGAAGATATCGACATGGCGCGTGCAGCCTTAAAAAACCACAAATTAGAAGTGGTTTACAACTTCTAAAGATTAACTTCTTATCATGTTTAGCCGAAGACAAAAACACTTTTTACTGAAGTTTTTTAGCCTGTTTTCTATAGTGAGGGGCTATAATATTCTTGTAATTGTATTAGCACAATACCTCACCTCTATTTATATTTTGGCACCAGAACTACCGTTACGGGAGGTGCTATTGGACCCTAATTTATTGATGCTGGTTTTAGCATCTGCTTCTGCTATTGCCGGTGGCTATATTATCAATAGTTTCTATGATAGTGAGAAGGATCTCATTAATAGACCACATAAAACACTACTAGATAAATTAGTAAATCAGAATAGCAAGTTGTCAGGCTATTTTGTGCTAAATTTTCTGTCTGTAATTTTCGCTAGCTATGTGTCGTTTCGAGCGGTATTGTTTTTCTCGATTTATATCTTTGGAATTTGGTTTTATTCACATAAGCTTAAAAAGTTCCCGTTCGTTGGGAATATTACAGCCGCTATTCTAGCAGTGGTACCGTTCTTCGCCGTTTTCATATACTATAAGAATTTTGACTTGGTTATTTTTGTTCACGCTACTTTTCTATTTCTTATGATATCGATGCGGGAATTAGTGAAGGATTTAGAAAATTTGAGGGGTGATTTAGCTCAAAATTACCGAACGATTCCTGTTGTGTATGGTGAAAAGGTTTCAAAACAGATGTTGACTTTTATGAGTGGACTAGCTTTAATCCCGATCGTGCTTTTAATTACTCGGTTTGATATTGGCTATATGTTCCTGTTTTTCTACGGAAGTGTATTTGGGCTTATAGTATTCGATCTTATTCTATGGAAATCTGCCAAGCGATTGCACTATATGGTGCTTCATAATATTCTGAAGCTGATTATTGTAATAGGTGTGTTTAGTATCGTATTGCTGGATGTTGACGTATTGCTCCACCGAATATTTTAGCATTTCGTTACGACCTCTAGAAAATTAGGTTTTGTACCTTTCGTTTATGAAAGATGAAAATCTAATTACCGTTGCACTTGCTCAAATTGCGCCCGTTTGGCTAAATAAGGCCATGACCCTTCAGAAAATTGAAAAACAAATAGATGAGGCAGCCTCAAATGGCGCGTCATTGATTGTCTTTGGCGAAGGGATATTGCCCGGTTATCCATTTTGGCTGGCATTGACAGATGGTGCGGCTTGGAATACAAAAGTAAATAAGGAGTTACACGCGCACTATGTGCAAAATGCGGTTACCATTGAAAATGGTGACCTAGATTCTGTTTGTAAATTGGCGAGTACCCATAAGATTGCCATTTATTTGGGTATTATTGAACGGCCTTTGGATCGCGGTGGTCATAGTGTTTACGCATCATTAATCTATATAGATGCGAAGGGGGAAATTCAGTCGGTTCATAGGAAGTTACAACCCACTTATGACGAAAGACTCACTTGGGCACCTGGAGATGGAAATGGATTGGTTACTCATAGATTAAAGAATTTCACGGTTGGCGGACTCAATTGCTGGGAAAACTGGATGCCGCTGCCAAGAGCTGCGCTCTACGCGCAGGGCGAAGACCTGCACGTGGCCGTATGGCCAGGCAGCGACCATAATACTAAGGATATCACCCGTTTTATAGCACGAGAATCTCGGAGCTATGTTTTGTCCGTATCCGCCATAATGCGCATCGAAGATTTTCCGCCGAACACACCTTACTTAGAAAAAATATTTGAAAAAGCACCTAAAATTCTAGCGAATGGCGGTAGTTGTATAGCCGGTCCAGACGGAGAGTGGATAGTGGAACCTGTGCTGAACGAAGAAGGGAATATTTATCAAACATTGGACTTCAATAAAGTCTTGGAAGAACGTCAAAATTTCGATCCAGTTGGGCATTATTCTAGACCAGATGTCACCAAACTTTTAGTGAATCGCGAGCGTCAAAGTACGGTCGAATTTAGAGATACTTTCAAGAAATAATCTTTTAACATTCAGCGAACTGCATTCAACTTCTTGGTGTATCTTTGCACCCAATTTAAAAGCTATGGCATTATATCCGTGGCGATAGAATAGTGTTATGTCCAAAAGAGAGAATAAGTCAAGACCTGTTTCAGAAACAAGAAAAGAAAGTGCTGGAAAGAAAAAGCAGTATCCAATGAAGAAAGAGGGTGCAAAAAAGCAGTATCCTGTTAAAAAAGAAGGAGCTAAAAGTCAGGCGCCTAAAAAACCTTCTGTTTCAAAAAAATCGAAGCCAGCTGATGGTATTCGCTTGAATAAATATATTTCCAACAGTGGAATATGCTCAAGAAGAGAGGCAGATACGTATATCGCTACTGGTTTGGTTTCGGTAAATGGGAAAATCATAAACGAAATGGGTCATCGTGTAAAGCTCGAAGACGAAGTTCGTTTTGATGGCCGTAGAATTAATCCAGAACCGATGGAATATGTGCTTTTGAATAAGCCAAAAGGTTTTGCAACAACGACAAGTGAAAGCAAAGGCCAAACCGTTATGGACTTGGTTTCTAATGCCACTAATTCGAGAATTACACCTATAGGTAGGCTAGGGAGAAATGCTACAGGATTGCTCTTTTTTACAAATGACGATGTGCTTAAAGAAAAGTTGAGTAAGAAAGGAATGGAGCGTTTGTTTCATGTTGAATTGGATAAAAACTTAAAAGCTGGAGATCTTCAGAAGATTTCAGAAGGCATACTTATTGCTGGAAAAAAAGTCATAATTGAAGAAATTAAGTATGTTGCTGACGCCCCAAAAAACGAAGTCGGACTTAGAATCAAGCACATGGGAAATAGTGTTATTCGCGATATATTTGACCACTTAGGCTATGATGTAGTGCGCGTTGATTGTGTGAAAATAGCGCATCTTACTAAAAAGGACTTACCACGTGGACGTTGGAAGATTTTAAGTCAGGAAGAGGTTGAGCTGTTTAACATGCTTAGATAGTATTCGCTATTTTTTCATCTTTTGACCTAGTTGAGCCATTAAGCTCCCAAAGGAAGAACCCAATTACCACTACATATTCCAAGGCCACTAGCCATAGGTTTTCATGGAATCCGTATTCAGCATAGGCTGAATAGCTAAGGAAAACTAGAAAACTCCATACGATAGGAAATTTGTATTTTGTAAATACTGAAAGCAGTAATGGCGTGGCAATATACCACGGATGGACTGTCGTGGAGAGTAAAAAGTATATAGCTGCGGCAAAAAGCATATTGGTGATTAAGTGTTTCATTTCTGAACTATCACCGTCTGTTTTACTTTTTCGGAAAAGCGCCAGACAGAGAATACTGACTACAATTACAAGCGGTAAGACTTTACCAGCGGTTTCAATGATATTCCAACCAACAGTTTCGAAACCAACCCATCGAATGATATAGTAGACGCTGGCATTAAATTCGAAAGTTTGAAACCAGAGTCCGATGGTGGCGAAAAAATTCGAAATAAACCCCGAAGATAAAAACGGAATGAATGTTAAGACTGTTGTTCCTAAGGCGATCCAGCCAAACTTTTTCAAGGTCCAGAAGCCTTTACCCAGCCGTTGTTTTTTCACAAACCAACTATAAAATACAGGCAAGAATAACAGCGGCAGTAATTTAACTGAAATTGAGATTCCCAAAATCACCGCTGCCCGAACCCATTTTTTTTCGAAGAGCAGATACAAGGCCCAAACCAAAAAGAATAGCATGATACCTTCACAATGCAAGTTGCCAGTCATTTCAATGATGACAAACGGGTTTAAGAAGTACCAAAAGATCTTATTTGCTGGAAGTTTCAGTTTCACGAGTAGTTTCCTTCCGAAGTATAAAATACCGAGATCGGCAAGCAGCATCATTACTTTGAAAACGATGACAGAACCAATTATTGAATTTTTAGTAAAAACAGAAGCAATAGTGAAAATGAGCTGATTTATCGGTGGATAATTACTGTAATGACTGCCATTTAAAGCGCCCATGCCATCATATAGTTCATGGGCTTGGGGAACAACTTGATTCCCTGCGGAAAGATATGCTTCAGGGGTTATTAGATAGGGATTGATTCCTTGCACGAGCAGCCTTCCATCCCATAAAAAACGATAGAAATCCTGTGATAAGTTCGGAATTGAAGGGAATAGAATCAGCCTAAAAACAATGCCCATCCCAGCAAGCAGCCAGAAATTCCAACCATAGCTTTTAATGAGCCAATAGGTGAAGCCAAAAAGTGCGCTGTAAAGTGATATTAATTTAACAAAGTCGCTACGCAGTAAATCGAAACCAAAACTCCAGTACAGTATGCAGCAAAAGGCAGCAAAGAGTAAAGGGAGCCGATGGGATTTTACGTAGTTAAACATGTATTAATCAATCTTGCCATTCAACAATAAATAAGTTAGTGTCTCTGCCGCCGCCATTGTTTCGGTTGGACGAGAAAGCTAAATACCGACCGTCATTGGAAAATACTGGGAAAGCATCAAAGGTTTCTCCGTGTGTTACACGTTCTAAATTCTTTCCGTCAAGGTCAATTAAGTATAAATTAAATGGAAAGCCACGTTCGGCTTCAAAATTACTACTGAAGAGTATTTTCTTCCCGTCTGGTGTAAAAAACGGACTCCAGTTTGCGTTTCCTAGGTTCGTTAATTGTTTTAAATCAGAGCCATCCGCATTACAGATATATAATTCCATTTCGGTAGGTTCAACTAAGCCATCGGCTAACAAGCCTTTGTATTTTGCAACTTCGTCTACCGTTTTTGGGCGAGAAGATCTGAAAATAAGCTTGGTTCCGTCTGGTGAGAAGAAAGCCCCTCCGTCGTAGCCTAATTCGTCTGTGATTTGTTTAACATCACTTCCGTCTAAATTCATAGTGTACAGCTCTAAATCACCACTACGCATCGAAGTGAAAACAATTTTATCACCTTGAGGAGATACTGTTGCCTCTGCGTCATAACCAGGTTCTGTTGTTAGTTGCCCTGTGATATTTCCTTCTAAATCTGACACAAAAATATCAAAGCTGTCATAGACAGGCCAGACGTAATTTCCATTTTTCCGAAGTGGAACTTCTGGACAGGCTTTATCAACTAAATGTGTAGATCCATAAACAAAATGCTTGTTATCTGGTAAGAAGTATGCGCAGGTGGTTCTTCCCATACCTGTGCTAATCATTGGAGGTTTGCTATTGGGGAAGGTCTCATTAACATTCATCAAAAACATTTGGTCACATTCCATGCCCCATTCCTTATAGTTTGACTGAAAGACTATTTGCTTATCGTCAAAACTCCAGTATGCCTCTGCATTATCACCTCCAAAAGTGATTTGCTTGATTGCTTTAAAATGTTTCTCTTCTGGGAAAATTAGGCTATCATTTGTAGCCATATCTATTATTAGCTGTTCGGTAGGAGTTGTATTTTCTTTTTCTAAAGTTGGGGTTTCTTCTACAGTAGATTTATCTTTGCAGGAAAATAATATGCAAAGGGCAAAAAGGGATACTAAAAGTCTCATATATAAAAGTGATTTTGCACAAAAATAATGATATGCGTTCTATTCTAATACTATTTATTCTACTCATTACTCTTTCATGTACGGAAACGCCGAAAGAAGCAGTAAGCATGGAGCAGGATGTTGCCTTTCTTGCTGATGATAATTTAAAGGGAAGACAAACAGGAACTGAAGGTGAACTTGAAGCTGCCGCTTATATTGAAAAGCGATTCTCTGAAATTGGTTTAAGTCCGAAAGGAGCTTCAGGGGCCTTTACCCAGACGTTTAGTTTTAAACAAAGTTCAAACCCACATGAGCAATCTGAATACACGCAGACTATTACCGATAGCACCTTAACGGGGACTAATGTTATTGGTTATATTGATAATGCCGGTGACAATATTGTTGTTATTGGTGCACACTATGATCATTTAGGCATGGGAGGCGAAGGCTCATTGGATAGAGAAGAAGCGGCAGTCCATAACGGGGCAGATGATAATGCGAGTGGTGTAGCCGTAATGCTAAAACTAGCCGAAGCATTGAACCATGCTGAAAGTAAGAACAACTTTCTTTTCATTGCTTTTTCTGGCGAAGAGATGGGCTTGCTGGGGTCTAACTTCTTCGTAAAAAACCCAACCATTGATAAGGATGCTGTTTCATACATGGTTAATATGGATATGGTTGGAAGATTAAACGAAGAAAATACCGTTGCTGTTTATGGTGTAGGAACATCATCCATTTTTAAACAAACCTTGTTTGCAAATAATGACCAAGGTTTAAATATTGCTGAGCATGATAGTGGTATTGGTCCAAGTGATCATACCTCTTTTTATTTGGCAGATATTCCGGTCCTTCACTTTTTCACTGGCCAGCATGCCGATTATCACAAGCCAACGGATGATGCCGACAAGTTAAACTATAAAGGCATGGAGAAGATTTCTGCTTATATCTTAAATGTGGTAACTGATTTGGATGATGCGGGAAAACTACCCTTTAGGAAAACGAAAAATGAGAGTGAGGAAGTGCCAGCGTTTAAGGTAGCCTTGGGCGTAGTTCCAGATTACCTTTATAGCGGAAAGGGGATGCGTATAGATGGTGTGAGCGAGGATAAGCCAGCGCAGAAAGCTGGTTTGATCAAAGGGGATGTTGTTATAAAATTAGGCGATCTAAACACCAATGATATGATGGGTTATATGAGGGCGTTAGCTACATTTGAAGAAGGGCAGTCAACGATAGTTACAGTAGATAGAAAGGGTGAAATTTTAGAATTTGATATAACCTTTTAAGTCTAAAAATTTCTTGAATAGGTAATGCCGAGGTACATATGTTTCTCGGCATTTTCTGTTTCTGGAGTTTCATAAGTTACACCCACTTTAAAATCATTTTGACCACGTCTGTGATAGAGAGACGCGCCCACCTGCAAAACATTCGCTTTTGGCGCTAAGACAAACGGTGATTCTTTGCCTACAAGGCTTCCTTCAAGGGTCGCGTTATGTGCAACATAGCTGTGGCTCACGTGCAGGTCTATAAAAAGTTCATTTGTGAATTCGCCTAATTGGTTATATGCCGAACTAGCAACCATAGGGTTTCGTTTCCCTAGGTAAAGAGCTAAATACTGCTTAAAAAACACATCCTTTGTTCCAATTGCGAACTCCGGACTGTAAGCAATATGGAGCCCCAATGGGTTATTCAAAATTTTCCATTCTTTAACGTATTTGGTGTTGAAGTTTAAATGGGGAGCATTTGAAATCTGATCCGTCCATGAAACAACCCGACCAATCCCACCAGAGCTATGAAATAAATTTTGGAAACCTTCAGCGCCTGAAATTTTACCAGTTACGCCAACCTGAACACTAAGGTCTATTAGGTTGCTTTCGCTTACAATCGTATATGTTCCTGTGAGGCCAAGGAACCCGGCATAAGGCCTGTCAAATTTAGTTACGTCATCGCTCTCTCTTTCTGTTGGCGTGAAGAAAACATGCTGGAAAGAAACACTTGCCTGTTCTTGACAGGCATCGCAATTTTTGTTTTTCAAGAGTCGGCGATAGGAAATAAAACTACCCGTGGTATAATAGCGGTCCGTAGCAAATGGAAAATCATTATCCATTTGGAATTCGAGCCTGTTTTTTACTAACCCACTATAATAGGCATCATCAGATTTTTCTTGTCCGATACACATGGAAGACCCTAAACTAAATAAAAGGGAAAAGAATAGTAGCCTCACAGTATGCTGCTCTTGTTTGGTTAATTAAAAGAATAGATTGATTACATTCTTTGGGAAGTTACTGCGTTTTTTGAAAAGAGCAAGGGATAAATTGCTTCCGAAAGCTTAGTTTGATTAAACCCTTGATGTAATACTCTTAAAGAAAACAAATCCAAAGCCTATAAATAGCATAAGGTGAAAAGGAAATAGTCCAAAATCACCACCTTGGTCACCCACAATAAATGCGCTATACATTCCGAAACCAAAGTAAAGCATAAGAATACCTTCAATAATAACATTTGGGGAAATGCTCTTCTTAACGTATTTATTGCCCTTCCAGTTTTCTTTTAAGTCGCTAATATTAAATTTCGGTGTTCTAATAAAATCACTCTTTTTGCCAATATGGCCTTCAAGAACTGCAATAGAATTATGAAGGGAAAAGCCCATTGCTATTGAAAAGAATGTTATAAACATCCCAGTATATTTCAAAAATTGTTTAAAGCCTCCTCCATAGATATTCCTGTATGTAAACCAATAGCATGCATAGAAGATAACTGTGCTTAACACGAAGAAACTCATGACATAAAAGTATATCTTCAAATGTTCATATTCATTTTTGATATAAAGCATCGGAATACTTAATATGGCTACGATAAGAATGTTCAAGAACATCGTGCTGTTTAGTAAGTGAAGCGTACCATGCAATTTCGTTTTGAATGGAATGTTCTTATTTCTCCAAACGCGTCCGAGCATTTTTCTAAAGTTTTCCGCCCCGCCTTTATTCCATCTAAATTGTTGTGAACGTGCCGCACTAATGACCACGGGAAGCTCGGCTGGTGTTTCAACTTCTTCCAAATATTTGAATTTCCAATTTTTTAATTGAGCTCGGTAACTCAAATCTAGATCTTCAGTAAGTGTGTCACCTTCCCAATTCCCAGCATCGAGGATACATTCATGTCTCCAGACACCTGCAGTTCCATTAAAATTGATGAAATGCCCTTTGCTATTTCTTCCAACTTGTTCCAAGGTGAAATGAGCATCAAGGGCAAAAGCTTGTACACGCGTTAAAATAGAGTAGTCTTTATTGATATGTCCCCATCTGGTTTGTACCACACCAATTTCAGGGTCTTTAAAGTAGGGGATAGTTCTCAAGAGCCAATCTTTCTGCGGAAGAAAATCCGCGTCGAAAATAGCTATAAACTCTCCTTTTGCAGTCTTTAATCCCTCCTTCAGAGCTCCCGCCTTAAAACCTGTTCTGTTTTCCCGCGTTATATGCTGAATATCTAACCCTGATTTTTGAAGCTTATTTACTAGGTTCTGAGTTATTAAAAAGGATTCATCTGTGGAATCGTCCAGGACTTGAATTTCGAGCTTGTCTCTCTGATACTCCATCAACGCAATGTTATTGAGTAAACGCTCCATCACATACAACTCATTATAAACGGGCAATTGGATGGTCACATAGGGTATTTCGTCTTCTTTAGAAAGATCAAACTTCTCGCAAGTCTTAGCACATGTTTTTCGTGATCTAAGATAATTGAAGAGTAAGTTGAGCTGCGCCAGCGCATACAAAAAGATAAGTATGAGGGCAACAGAATATACGATCATGACGATGGTCTCGAGAATCATTTTTTGAATGTATATTTAAAAATCCAACTAAGGATTTTAATGCCAGCAAAGATAGCACCTTTTATGGTACCTGAAACTTTTGACACACCTATTCTATTTCTATAATTAACTGGTATTTCACGATAGCTGTATTTTTTTTTGAGTGCTTTTAATTGCATCTCTACCGTCCAGCCATAGGTCTTATCTTCCATGTTGAGAGCCAATAGCTTGTTGTAATTGATCGCGCGGAACGGACCAAGATCTGTAAATTTTGAACCAAATATCAACCACATAAGTCTGTTAGCTAGCCAGTTGCCAAAAATTTGCGGAAAAGTCATAGATCCAGATTCTCTTAGTCTTTTTACACGGGCACCAATAACCAGATCTACCTTCTCTTCAAGGATAGGAGCTACAATTTTGGTGAGTTCCTCAGGATAATCACTGTAGTCTCCATCAAGAAAAACTACGATGGAGGGTTTTTTACTCTTAGTGGCAATGTATTCCATGCCTTTTAAGCAGGCATAGCCATAGCCTTTTCGGTCTTCGTGCACTACGGTTGCATTATGTTCTAATGCTACGCTTACAGTAGCGTCTGTGGAACCGTTATTTACAACAATTACTTCTTGTACTTCGGAAGGAATATCAGCTAATACTTTACCAATTGAAGAAGCCTCATTGAATGCAGGGATAATTACAACGATGGATGATTGCATTAAAAAGGGGCATTTGCATTGTCACGTCTAAAAGTTCTAGAAGTTAACCAAGCACAAACTTTTTGGTTGTCTTCGTGATTCTCTGCCCGTTTCAATTTGTTGTTTTTATAATACAATGTGTATCCGTTTTTTTTATTGTTCTTAAACTGAGACTTTGCGATGATCTTATTCGCAATATCGGAAAAAATTCACGAATTTTCTTCCTTTCCGAAAACGTAATGACCTTCTTTAATTTAGCACCCCGTTTTGTGAGTAAAAACGCCAATAGCCTATTTTTACATCGCCCATTTTCCATCCTTCGGACTTTAAGACGCCATCACAGCATTGACAATATTGGATGTGGACATAGTACCATTGTTTCCCAGGAAAAAAAAGAATGGTAATTTAAATATTACAGTTTTTGTTGACAGGTTAGACGCTATGGAGATTCGTAGCTAACATATGTTTTCTGTTCATTTCTTTAGTTCTTATTTACCAGACTGATTAAATCAACATCGTTACCTAAAAGGATTTCGTTTGCGTCAATTCTACCTTCTAACGGACCGTTTTCAAGTTTTAAAACGCCTCTTGGACAAACGGCAGAGCAAATCCCACAGCCTACACAACTTGAACGAACAATGTTTTCGCCTTTTTGAGCGTAGGCTCTCACATCGATTCCCATTTCACAATAGGTTGAACAGTTACCACATGAGATGCATTGTCCGCCATTTGTTGTAATTCTGAATTTCGAAAATAAGCGTTGTTGCATACCTAAAATAGCAGCCATTGGGCAACCCATTCTACACCAAACACGACTTCCTAGTATGGGATAAAATCCTGTGCCTATTACGCCACTAAAAATGGAACCAATTAAAAAGCCATATGATTTCCGCAATGTTTCAGCTTCGAATAGAAAAAGTGATTTACCCGTAGTAAAATGCATGCCAATTAGAACAAACACAATTACCAAATATCCAATAGCGCCGTAGCGCGCGTCCTTAGCAAGTTCTTCTCTTTTGAAAAACCAGATAAGTGCAAAGACTAGTCCTAAGAAAATAGCGACTGAGATCAGGAAGGTGCTTTTTGTCAACCAATATGTACTACTGTCATCCCCTAGGTATGAATGTACTACAGCCGTTGTCATGACTACTACAAAAACCAATACACTATGAATGACCCAGCGTTCCACTTTCCATGCAGTCATGCTTTTGTCACTTAATTGTCTAAAAGAATCACCGGCCGTTTCAGCGAGACCTCCGCATCCACAAACCCAACTGCAATACCATCGTTTACCGTATTTGAATGTTAAAATGGGTGTGATCACAAAAACGGATACGAGTCCAAAAATGAGCAATGCTAGACCAATATCACCTGCTGAAATAAAGCTGTCGATTCGGTACTGTTCAAAGTTGTAGTAATTAAGAGGCCACATGTTTTTTAAATCATAATATGGCAGAGAAAAAGTGTCACTATTAAGCCTCGCCATAAATTCAGGTATTAAAAAGGCGAATGCCGTTTGAAAAAACATTACACTAATAGTTCTTATTTTTTCATAGTTATTGTTTTTGTATTTCCAGATGAATTTAATTCCGAAGGCAACAATGGCTAACGTATAAAGCGTCCCATATACAAACCATTGGCTCGCGGCGTTTCCGTTTAGTAATCTACTCAAAGGGTCAAATAGTGCAACAATACCCGTATTTTCTCCTTCAGTATTTAGGCCTAAAAGCGCCGGAAAGAAATATAAAATTATGTAAAAACCTGTAAGTCCGATCCCGGCAACCCAGGCAAGAAAGCCTTTGCTGGACATAGATTTAAACCAAACGCCATCATTTTTAATTCCTTCAAGCTTATTTCCATAGGCGCCTTTAGCGAATAAAATCACACCTGTGCCAATGGCAACTAAAGCAATGGTTAACCAGATTCCTTTATTTGGAAAGTTTAGATTAAACCCAGCGAGCAGAATAATCAGTAATCCTGCCATGCCAATCACAGTGCCAATTTTTTGCAATGATGTCAAGCTTTTTGGTGCTTGTCCGGTTAAGGACATATCTCTTTGAACTGTGCTCATAACTATGCGTTTATTGGTTTGCGTGCTTGGAAAGCAATATGAATCTCTTTTTCGAAATGACGATAAAACTCTGGATCAAAATTGGCAAGAGCTAGATTGCTAATTACAAAGTCTACGTCTCTTTTTTCCGTAAGCCAATTGTCAAATACTTCGTGTCGCATTCGTATCCCGAAGGTGTTAATCCCTAAAAATACTCTCGTGTCCTTATGATATGACACTGTAATGCATTTGGTGTCATCAGCATGTTTCCAATGAAAATGTGTTTCATAGTCTTTTTTGTCTCGATTACTAAACACCCAACCATAAGTTTGATATTCTATATCTAAAAATTTTGCGCTGTTAAACCAATGTCCAGGTTTGTACTCCAGTTTATTCCCACAAATGGTTTGAGCTACTGCTTCTCCCATCATTCTCCCCGTATACCAGACCGCCTCAATAGGTCTGCGATTTCCAATGGGCTCATGTTGTTCTGCACAATCGCCAATAGCATAAATATCGGGAATATTTGTTTCTAAAAACCGATTTACCTTCACACCTCTTCCCAGTTCAATCTCAGAATCTTTTATAAATGATATGTTAGGAGAAACACCAGCGGTCAGTCCCACCATATCACATGCAAGTTCTTCACCTGTTTCTTCAATTATTACGGCTCTGGCGTTTCCGTTTTCATCTGAAAGAATTTCTTTGAGATTCATACTAAGGCGTAAGTCAATATGATGATTTTTAATATGTCTATTGAGCATTGCGCTTTCTCCCGATGGCAATACTGAACCCCAAAAACTGCTCTCGCGAACCAGAAAGGTGACCGGGATTTTTCTAGTAAGAAGCATTTCCGCTAGCTCAATACCTATAAGGCCGCCGCCCACAATTACTGCATGTTTGCATTGCAGATTATTGGGCGCCGTTTTTTCTAATTGTTGTAAATCTTGAAAAGAATAAAGTCCTTGTACACCCTTCAAATCTTGCCCAGGCCAACCAAATTTATTGGGTTTTGAACCGGTAGCAATAATTAGTTTGTCATAATCGATGCGTTCGCCAGTGTCACACACAACGTACTTATTGCTGCTGTCTATTTGATTAACGTATGCTTTTTTGAGATCAATCCGATTCTTCTTCCAGAAGTAGTTTTCATACGGCTGAGTATGTTCAAACTTCATATGCCCCATATATACGTACATGAGGGCGGTCCTAGAAAAGAAATAATCAGTTTCAGCAGAGATAATCGTGATTTTATGATCGGAAAGTTTTCGAATATGCCTTGCAGCAGTTACTCCAGCAATTCCATTTCCGATAATAACAATATGTTTCATAATACGTAGGTTGGTTGTGCTTCTGTCGCAAGTGAAGTTACTAACATTACAGTAGATATTAGATTCATTCAAAAAAAGATTTCTTACCGCAGGGAAATACGGAAACATTTTTGATTTCAAATAATTTATTAGTCCTACTAAATGTCAAAGTACAATACTTGGCTCAATCTATGGGCGACTTAATTCAATCTAAACCTAAAATGCGTATTTTACAATAAAAATTGTAGCTATGGTCAAGTTTCGGATGCTGTTATTGCTCTCTATTTTGAGCTTTCTACCGGGATGTTCTCAGCAAAACGGTTCTCAAAGAACACCGGATAAATTAAACGGAGTTAGTTTTGTAGCTTCTCCTAACGCATTGGAACAATCGTATGTAGACCCTGTTCTGCAAATTAATGCGAATACAACAGCCATAATGCCTTTCGGTTTTATTAGAAATTTAGAGGCGCCTGAGATTGTTCATGACACGGATAGTCAGTGGTTTGGAGAAACAGCAGCAGGTGCGAAGCAGTATATTCAAAAATTGCATGCGAATAAGCTGAGTGTGATGATGAAGCCACAAATTTGGATTTGGCACGGAGAATTTACTGGGTTTTTAAAAATGACAACTGAAGAGGACTGGAAAGTTTTAGAAAATTCATACACTGAATTTATTATGACCTATGCGTGTTTAGCTGAAGAGCTTGATGTTGCAGTTTTTTGTATTGGCACTGAATTGGAGCAATTTATTGTACATAGACCTGCGTATTGGAGTCTTCTTATTTCTGAAATAAAGAAGGTTTATAAGGGCAAATTGACCTATGCCGCCAATTGGGACGAATATAAAGACGTTCCTTTTTGGAAAGATCTAGATTTTATTGGAGTAGATGCCTACTTTCCTGTTTCAGAAAATAAAACCCCATCTGTTGAAGAGGCGCGCCAAGGATGGCAGCCATGGAAAGAAGAAATGCTAGCCGTTTCAGTGGCTGTGAATAAAAAAATACTGTTTACTGAGTATGGTTATCGCAGTGTAGACTTTGCGGGAAAAGAACCATGGAAATACGATAGAAGTATGAAAATAGTTAATCTTGAGGCGCAAACAAATTTAATGCAGGCGCTTTTCGAAGAAGTATATCAGGAACCATGGTTTGCAGGTGGATATATTTGGAAATGGTTTGTGGATCATGATAAGGTTGGTGGCTCTGAGAATAATCAATTTACGCCGCAAAATAAACCTGTAGAGACCTTAATTAAACAGCACTTTAAAATAATGGAATGAAACAATTTCTTACCCTTTTGGTTTTTCTTGTTTGTTTTATGTCCCAGGGGCAAGAAATTTCTGAGATTGTAATTCAGGGGAATTCAAAAACTAAAACCGACTTCATTAATAAGATTACTAGCCTTAGAGAAGGAAGTTTGCTCGACTCTATTGGTATGGATGCCGATATCTCTAGGTTAAAAAGGCTCCCTGGTATTGCACATGCTTATTATGAGGTGGATGAAAAAGCAGATGGAAGCTATAAGGTTATTTATGGCGTTGATGAAAACTTTACGATTATTCCTTCGGTTAATGTGTACACAACGAACAATGATGAATTTGCTGTAAAATTAGGACTCTATGAATTTAATGGACTAGGGAGAAACATAGTTGTAGGTGGTTATTACCAGCACGATATTTATAATAGTTTCGGACTAAATTTTAGAGCGCCTTATCTGTTTAGTCGGAACTTTGGACTGGGAGTCAATTACATGAATTTAACGACACAGGAGCCTGTTTTTTTAGAAACAGGAGTTGCAGACTATAAGTATAATAACACGGCTTACGAAGTCTTAGGATTGTATGAGATTAACGTTAAGAATCGAGTAGAAGTTGGTGTCAATTATTTCAACGAAACGTATTTATACAAGTTTGGAGCAACGAGTACAGATGTGCCGCAAGAGTTAACCGTTAACAAATTGCTTTATAAAATCTTGTATGAATACAATGACGTAGATACCTTCTATCAGTACATTTCTGGATTCAAGAGCGTTTTTCATTTTCAATATGTCACAAGTACAGATCAAGTATTGCCAGATTTCCAACTAGGATTCAATGACTTTATTTATTACCTGCGCGTCGGTGAAAAAGGAAATTGGGCAAGTAGACTACGTTTAGGTGTAGCTACTAACAATGATTCGCCCTTTGCGCCTTTTGCAGTTGATAATAATCTAAATATTCGAGGTGTAGGAAATACTATAGACAGAGGAACCGCGGCTATAGTGTTGAATACAGAATATAGATATACACTATTTGAAAAGAACTGGTTCGTGCTTCAAGGGAATGCATTTGTTGATGGTGGGACCTGGCGAAATCCTGGCGGTGATTTTGGTGATTTTGCCGATTCACAAAACCTGAGAATTTACCCAGGTCTTGGAGTTCGCTTTATTCACAAACGAATATTTAATACGGTGTTTAGAATTGATTATGGACATGGTATAACCGAAGACGCCACGCGCGGACTAGTCTTCGGAATTGGCCAGTACTTCTAAAACAAAACGATGTGAAAGCACTCAATTGTATAAAATTAGGGTGCGATGTGCTTCACATAATAGCTGTAGAGATTATCAGCAGAGGCACCAAAGAATTTCTTGATATAGATAGTCCAAAAATGGTACTGTAATTTCCAGATACCTTTACGTTCATAAAGACGGGCGGAAGTAATTAGCCAAGCCGGAATAACAACAAATGATTTCCGATTATAGAGTTCAGAAATTAGCACATAGTCTTCATAAATTGTGAAAGATTCATCATAACCACATATTTCTTCGAAGAGTTCGCGTGTGATAAATTGGCTTTGATCTCCACCTCTACATGCTTTCGATTTAAACCTCGTTAGCCAACCAGCTAAGCACAACCACCAGTGTTTACTGTCGAATTTCATGCGAAAACAACCAGCAGGATTTCCTTTTTCTACTTCGGAAATAATTAATGTGTCATAATTAAAAGGCGGAATACTATCAGCATGAAGAAAATATAATATAGACCCAGAGGCTATTTTGGCACCTGCATTCATCTGTTTGGCGCGACCTTTTTCCGAAGAAATAAGATTCACTGACGTTGCAGATTTATTTGAGAATGAACTCAATATTTTTTGCGTCCCATCAGAGCTACCGCCATCAACTACAATAATTTCAGAAATAGTCCCTTCCGAAGAAACATCAAGAAGACGGTTTAGTAAGGAGGTAATATTTTCAGCCTCATTTAAAACGGGAATAATAATAGATAGCATGGGTAAACTTACAAAATTACGAGAGCTAATTATAGCCTAGAACTATTTTTGTTCGTTGAGGTTCCAGTCGTATTCTTTGTAGCCTAAAGTAGCATTAGCGTTTATCTTAATCGCGGCGTATTGATTGATATACCCTATCACATCTTGTTCCCCTGCTACTAAATAATCCTTTTGATACCAATCAAAAATAGAAGACAGCCTGGGGTTTGAGGCGGAAAGATCATTTTTATCACTGTTAATGAAGCTCTCGGCGGCGCGATCAAGCTGTTCATTAATCTTTGAAGCCACATAGGCCTCATTGCTTAGATTCGGACAAGAAATTGAAGCGCAATTGATAGCGAAGTGAATTCTTGGTTCGTTCATTTTACGGAGAATGCTATTCTCAATGCCACCTAAGCTAAGTTTTTTGTCACCAACAAGTGCAATGCCTTTGGTCCAAGGGCCATCAATGTCTTTAATGCTCTTTACGGGATAATTATTTACAATAAGATCTACGGTGTACGCATTGTATAGGTTAATGTAATAGGCGAGCAATTCTTGAACGCTCCATTCTTCCGTGGGGGTGTAAGTGGCCATTTGAGCTAAGTAGGCATCCAAAGCAGCTGCATTTTCTTTAAAACCTTTGTAGTCTACAAGTCCGTCAATAGCCACATGTTTTTGTAATAGAGCATCCCAATTAGAATGGTCTACATGTATTGCAGAGTTGATTGTAGCTGACTCTAAGGGACCTTTAACTTCAACGGTTGGTTGGCCTTGACTGGATAAGCCAGCAGCAGAAAGTAAGCTACAGCTTTGAATGCTGTAGGTTAAAGAAAGGGCTAAGGCTATTGGTAGAAAATAATTCATGTTTTCTTCTTTTGGATAGTGACGAATATTTCAAGATTTTGGTTTAGCAGCATCCACCACCGTCATAATGGAATGTAGATTCGCTAAAATAAATATCATCTCTACCAAGACTTTTCAATGCCCCAGCGGTTTTTTCGCAAATGGCCAAGGGTTGGTTTTTCAATAGTATATGTCCTAATTTATCATCGAAATAATCGTCATCTCCAAAATATATTGCCGCTTTTCCTGTAAAAATACATGGGCCATCTTCTGGCATTGGATCTTTAATAGCAGCGACTTCAATAGATTCTATATAGATTAATTCGTCTGTTGGATAGTTCTTTGGATCTAGAATTCTATAGGGTTTGCGGGCTCTAATTTCTATGGTTCCAAAACCTACGTCAGTGAGGGCTTTTACATATTCAGCAATGGGTAAGCTTCCGCTAAGGCATAAGGCACGGAGTCTGGCATCGTTCCGCAGTGTTTCATTCATTGGTTGTTCGCAGGTGGGGTCACTCATTACCAATCTTCCGTGTGGTTTTAATACACGATACATTTCTTCAATGGCTTTTTTTAAATCTTCTGCTTTGAAAATATTAAAGAGGCAGTTTTGTGCTGCAACATCTATGGAGTTGTCTTCCACAGGCAAGTTTAAGGCATCTCCTTTTTTAAGTTCCACGAACTCGCTTTTAAACCATGGGTTTAATGCTTCAGCTTCCACAAAATTCTTTCGAGATGCTTCAAGCATTTCATCTACAACATCAATTCCAATAACGCCGCCTTCTTGGCGATTGAAATAGGAGAATTGGAGTAATTCCATTCCGCCACCTACACCAACGTATAGTGTTTTTGGGTTGTTAGTCAAATCTCTAGCATTCACGGTACTTCCACAGCCATAATTCATTTCCTGCATGATTCTAGGTATTTTCAATCCTGGAAGCTCCCAAATAGGGTTGGTTGTGCAGCAAAGACCAACGTCTGGAGTTAATGCTGCTTCTTTGTAAACGTCGTGTGTGATATCTAAGTAGCTCATATTTTTCTGTATGCTATAAACTTTCAATTAATTTTGTAAATAAGGTAATCATATTAGGTTCTGCTTTAACTGCATGAGCGATTATATCTTCGATGTTTACAGGTTTCAAATCGTCTGGATTGCATTCGTCGGTTAATACAGACAAAGCTGACACTGGCAAGCCCAAATGATTCGCAACTATAATTTCTGGAACAGTGCTCATCCCAACCGCATCTGCGCCAATTATTTTAAGGTAGCGGTATTCGGCCCTTGTTTCCAATTGAGGTCCAACAACACTTGCGTATACGCCTTTGTGCAAGGTTATATTATGTTCTTCTGCAATTGCCTCTAATTTCATGTTCATTTCAAGATTATAAGGAGTGCTTAAATCAATAAAGCGCTCTCCAAGATGTTCAACGCCTTTAAAGGCTAATGGTGAACTACCTTGCAAATTAATATGATCATCAATGAGCATAATCTCTCCCTTTTTAAAGTTCAGATTAATTGCGCCCGAGGCATTGCTTACCAATAGCTTTTTAACTCCAAGCGCGTGCATTACACGCACTGGAAAGGTTACATCCTGTAGCGAATATCCTTCATATAAATGGAAACGACCTTGCATTAAAATGACCTTTTTCCCGCCTAATGACCCGTAAATTAATTTCCCTTTATGGAACTCTACTGTCGCGGTTGGAAAATTTGGGATGTGGTTATAGCTCATTTCTACTTCTATTTCCACATGGTCGATTATCTGTCCAAGACCTGTACCTAGTATGATGCCTATTTCTGGAGTATCAAATCCTCGTTGCTGTAGAAATGCTACAGATTCGTCAATGTATTTTTTCATTCTTCGTTATGTTCTTTAAAAACGGTTGAAATGCCGCTTCATATTTAATGTCTTCGTAATAGTCTACGTCATTTTTAGCTGCCAATTGGACTACTGTTTCGTTTTGCAGGTCTAAAAGTGAATGGTCTAAAACAGAAGAAGTTCCCCAAGCCTTTGCTTGAAAAAGTTCTGATTTTAGTCTTGTCATACCTAGCAAATAATAACCTCCATCTGTGGCGGGGCCAATAACAAAATTGCTACTGTTTAGTGCTTCAAAGGCGGTTTCTAAGTTGGTTTGATTCATATCAAACATATCGCTACCAATGATAATGATTTTTTTATAACCCTGATCAAACCCTTGTTCAAAGGCGTGTAACATGCGCAAGCCTAGATCTGGCCCTTGTTGTTGTTTTTTCGAATAGATGCTCTCGTTCCAGAGGTCATTTTCTCGAATCTTCACAGAATAATGTACTTGCTTATTGACAGCCAAGTCCTTTGTAATGGCAACAGTATGTTCCAACAGGAACGTATAAATATTTAATGCTGCCTCATCACCAACCTTAGTGGCGAGTCTAGTTTTGCACTTGCCGAGCTCAGGATTTCTGGTGAATATGATAAGCAGATTTTCGTTGTTCATTTTCTCTTTTAGCTTTAGTCGTACACTTTTTCACCTTTTAGCAGCCATTTGCTCCACGCTTTTGAGTAGGTGTGAATAGTATCTGTTTCTTTTCCCGCGGAATTGATAACAGGATAGCCCGCGTTTTTCCATTCGAAAATACCTCCGTAAAGGTTTTTTACATTCGTGAATCCGGATTTTTTAAGCTTTTCTCCAATCTCTTCGGAACGAATTCCCAGGGAACAATACACAATAATAGCTGTGTTTTTATTTTGAATTTCAGCACTAATTTCCTCCGAAGAAAAATCGTTATAACCCACTAAACGTGCTGTTTCAATATGACTTACGGCGTACTCATTAACCTCTCTGCTGTCTAGAATAATTACAGTTTCATGGGTTTGAAGACGACGAAGCTCTTCAGCCGAAACATATGGAATGCTCTCGGTGTTGTACTTTTTTAAGAGTTTTTCAATTGGTTTCTGCGCAAAAGCCGAAACAGAACAACTTATAAAAAAGAGAAGGAGCATGTTTTTCATCACGGGTAGTTTCAGTTCTAAAATTATGCCACAACACCTTGACAGCTACTTCCGGCCCCAGCCGTGCATCCGTAACAATGTTGAGAAATGACTACTTTTCTATCGTTCAAAAGATCTTCGTTATAATCCTTAATATGTTTAACCTTACTCGCAACTTTAAGTCCAAGCATCTGATTAAAATCACAGTCGTATAGCCAACCATCCCAACTTATGGATATGGTATTAGTGCACATGACATTTGCAACAGCTGATGGATTATAAGCATCCACGAGTGAGTGCATATAATCCTCATAGTTTTCTGAAGCAATTAAGTAATCCAAAAATCTTGATATTGGAAGGTTTGTTATAGCGAACAGATTATGAAATTGTATGCCAAAATCTTCTAACAATGCTTTTTTGAAATCTTTTTCCATGCTCGCCTGATCTCCAGGAAGAAAAGCGCCACTGGGGTTGTACACCAAATCTAGACGTAAATCACTATTTGGCATACCATAACCTACTGCGTTTAACTCTTGCAGGGCCTTAATAGACATGTCAAAAACACCTTCGCCACGTTGCTTGTCTGTTTTACCTCTTGTCCAGTGAGGCATGGAGCTAGCTATATGAACGTTGTGTTTCTTAAAAAAATCTGGTAGGTCGTAATATTTTTTGTTGGCCCGAAGGATCGTCAAGTTACTACGTACAATAAAATCTTGAATCCCGGCCTTGCTTGCTTCTTCCACAAACCAACGAAAATTTGGGTTCATTTCAGGGGCGCCACCTGTTAAATCTAGGGTATGCGCTCCAGTTGTTTTTATAATTTCGAGGCATTGTTTCATGGTCTCGATTGTCATGATTTCTTTGCGGTCGGGTCCAGCGTCAACGTGACAATGTTCACACACTTGGTTACACATGTAGCCAACATTGATTTGAAGAATTTCTAGCTTTTTGGGACGTAGAGGAAACTGACCCGTCTCCTTAATTTTTTCTGCAAAAGTGGGTAGCTCGCCATTTTTGAAAATTCCATTTGAGAGAATTTCCAACTGCCTATTAGCATCTGCTAGTTCGTCTTCTCTTTTATGCAGGGATTGTGTTTTTAGTTTCGCCATTGTTTATTATCCATCCAGTTTATTCACCTTATTCATCATCATAACGCTATGAACCAATGTAGCTCCACTTTTTATTGCAGCTCCAACATGTACCGCTTCCATCATTTCCTCTTTGGTAACTCCGCGTTGTAGAGAGTCTTTGGTGTAGGCATCGATGCAATAGGGGCATTGTTCTGTATGTGCTACTGCTAAGGCGATGAGTGATTTTTCACGAGCTGTTAGAGCTCCCTCTTCGAATACGGTTCCGTAGTAATCAAAAAATTTGGTTCCAAGTGTTTCGCTCCATTTGGTAATGTCACCAAACTTACGTAGGTCTTTTGGGTCGTAATACATAAACTGTCTTTCTTTAAATACGTGAAAATTAGGTGCACAGTTTAAGGTGCGTGGTAAAGATAACGAAGTAGTCTATTTTATCTAGTAAGCCTTACGGGAGAATTTAATTGTTTTGCTTTTTATTCTGATTGAGATAACGATAGGCAAAATATAGCACAAGAACGAGGATAGTTAAATATGTTTAATTCTCAGTGCTGAGCCCGGTGAACTTAACCTTTGCGGTGAAAATTTTCGCGTCAAACCCACAGGATAAACTTGTTAACATGCTTTGCATTAAGCAATTTTCAAAAAAAAAATAGGGTTGATGATTATTTAGGCGCCTATTAAACTGGACAGATATGGGGAAAATCTAGTGACTTTGTCATGTAGTGTGGTTGTTTTTTCTTTTATGACGTGGAATGGAGTTAATAGAGGAAGTAGCCAAACAACACAATTGAGGCGTTGAGTGCCTTAAAAAGGCGTTTAAATTTAGTATTTATTGGCATATAAATCAATTTCATGCAGAAAGAAAGTAAATTTAGTTAAAGTTTTGTTTAAAAAGTTGGTAGATTGATGAACATTTTTAACTTTACGGATTAATATTAAAACATCAAGGATTCTATGGATATAATAAATGAGGCACTTGATTTTGAGCAACAAAAAACAAGTTATAAAACAACGAGTGATCGGATAGTGGCATCACGTAAGGCTAAGGAGTTAATTCTTGGACTTAATGAGGTGTATAAAGGGAATCAGGATCCAACTATTATGGACTTAATGAAACGCCTAACGGTCATTAAAAAGAAAATCGAAAAACGACTAAAAGGGCGGCAAACTGCTGCTTAACGATATAAAAAACCCGAAACGAAAGTTTCGGGTTTTTTATTGGGTCTAACTATGTGGTGGCTACAGGATTCAATTTATTTCACAAGTTGTTCCTTTTTTTTCGTGTCTGAGAATACAAACCTGGCTCTCTTTGGTAGTGGCTTTTCGTGCTCATTAGCCTAACAGTAAAGTTGTTGTGCGTTTGTTAAAACGAAAAAACCCACTCGTGTGAGTGGGTTTTGTGCTCTAAGTGGTGCCTCCAGGAATCGAACCAGGGACACATGGATTTTCAGTCCATTGCTCTACCAACTGAGCTAAGGCACCTTAATTGAGACGGCAAATATAAACCTATTTTCACATCTGCAAAACAATACTTAGAAAAAATTGAAGCGAATTCACACCCATTTTAATACAGTATTAACAGGCCTTTTGAAATGATATTGTATTTTTATCGTCTTTACACACAGTATGAATCTAATAATTGATGTCGGTAACACCCTATTGAAGCTAGCTGTTTTTGATAAAAATGGCGTCGTTTCGAAAATATCCTGTCGCACTTCAGATTTCGATGACACCCTTACACGTGTTTCATCAGACTATCCTCATATTTCAAATTGCATAGTTTCTACCGTAGGAATATTCAGCAAGAAACAATTGGAAGCTCTGCAGGAAAAATACGAAGTGATTGAACTAACGCATAAATCTAAAGTCCCTTTCGATAATGCGTATGCAACTCCGGCTACTTTAGGGGTTGATCGTATTGCGCTTATAAGTGCTGCAGCAATGCAATATCCAGGCAAGGATGTGCTAGTCATTGATACAGGTAGCTGTGTGACGTATGATTTTCTTACTGACGAGAATATTTACCTAGGTGGAGCTATTGCTCTTGGTTTAGTCATGCGTTATAGCGCTGTTAATTCCTTTACCGCAAGTCTTCCTTTATTAGATCCAGAAGCGCCTGAATATTTCATTGGGAACACAACAGAGCAATCACTGCATTCTGGAATATTTCAAGGGATGATATTTGAAATTGAAGGCTTTATTGAAGCGTATCAAGAAAAATATCCTGATTTAACAGTTATTTTAACAGGAGGAGACGCACAATTGTTGCAGAAAAACTTAAAAAAGGGCATCTTTGCGAACTCAAATTTTTTATTGGAGGGCTTACATTATATATTAGAACTTAATAAAGATTAATGTTGAAACAATTTATAGTTGCAGTTTTTATACTAAGTACGAGTATTGCACTTGCGCAAGAAGGGACGCGATCTCCGTATTCTTATTACGGAATTGGTACTCTAAAATTTAAAGGAACGACGGAAAACAGGTCGATGGGTGGGATAAGTATATTGTCTGACAGCATCCATATGAACCTTCAAAACCCTGCGGCTATTGCAGATTTGCGTTTGGTAAATTACACAGTAGGAGCCAGTCATCAATACACTACTTTAAATACAGCAAACGAATCGCAAAAGGCGTCCGCCACATCATTAGAATATATTGCTGTTGGAATTCCAATGGGTAAGTTTGGAGCGTCATTTGGACTTATTCCATATACCTCTGTTGGGTATCAAATTGAAAGTGTAGACGGGGACGACATAACGCAGTATGGCGGTACAGGTGGTGTCAATAAGGTGTTTTTAAATCTAGGATATAAAATCAATGATGCGTTTAATATTGGTGTGACGACTGATTACAACTTCGGAAGTATTGAAAACACAACATACACTAGACAAGGAGATGCGCAGTTTGGAACGCAAGAGTTTTTACGTAGCGAACTTTCTGGATTTAGTTTCAACCTTGGTGCGAATTATAAAACCATGCTAACTGATAATTTACAATTATCAACTTCATTGGCATATTCCCTGGAGTCGGATTTTAGATCAAAGAACTTAAAGCAAATTGGAACCGTTCAAGAATTACCGCTTGGAGGTGTAAGGCCAATTGATCTGCGTGATGTAGATGTAGCAGACTCAGATTTTACCTTCCCATCTAAATATACTATTGGAGCTGGTATTGGAAAACCTAAAAATTGGTTTGTAGGTTTAGAATATGGGAATCAGAAAACAAGTAATTTAAACAATAGAACAATAGAAGTAGAAGGCCAAGATTTTGAAGATGCAAATTCTTTTAGATTAGGAGGATATTATATTCCAAACTATAATTCAGTTGGAAGCTTCTGGAAACGTTCAGTTTACAGAGCTGGTATGCGTTTTGAAGAAACGGGTATTGTGCTAAATGGAGAAAAGATTACAGAGTTTGGCATATCTTTTGGAGTAGGTTTACCAGTTGGAAAAATATTCTCAAATGCTAACATTGGATTTGAGATTGGAAAAAGAGGAGTAAAAGACTTTGGACTCGTACAAGAAAACTTTTTCAACACCTTCTTAAGTTTGTCATTAAACGACAGATGGTTTGAAAAAAGATATTATGATTAATAAGCATTATAAAAACTAACGTCATGAAAATACTTTTATTAATAGCAACATTAATGCTAACCTTGGGTGGTGAAATGGCAGCTCAGGCTCCAGATGACTGTGTGGTTGCATTATCGCTTTTTGTTGAACCAGCAAAAGCGAAAAACTACGAGGCTGCACTTCCTCACTATGATAAAGTGATTAATGAGTGCCCAACCTATAGTTTGGCAACATACCAGTACGGTGAAAAGATGTTTAAGTATTTTATTACAAATGGTGATAATACTAAAATTGATGCATATGTAAAGAACTTCGAAATGCGCCTTAAGAATTACCCTACCAAGACTGAAGAAGGTGAGGTAATGTCTAAGATTGCTCAGTTGAAGTTTGATAACAATATAGGTACAAAGGCAGAACAGTTTGCCAATTTTGACAAGGCCTTTAAAAAGGATAAAGATAATTTCACAAGTCCTAAGAGTATCTATACTTACTTTTCAATAGCCGTAGATTTATACGAGCAAAACGAAATGGATATTCAGGATGTCTTTGACCTTTTTGATGAAGTAACTGAAAAGATTGAAAAAGAGGAAATTGATTTGGCTAAAAGATTAACCATATTAATCAATAAGGAAGAATCTGGAGCGCAACTAACTAAGAGAGAAGGGAAGGTGATGAACGCTTCAGAAAAGAACTTATCCTCTTACGGTAAGGTAAAGGGAAGTGTTAATGGCAAATTAGGAATTTTGGCAGATTGCCCTAACTTAATTCCATTATACCAAAAAGATTTTGAAGCTAAGAAAAATGATATAAACTGGTTGCGTAGAGCTGCTGGTAGATTAAATTCTAAAGATTGTGATACACCATTATTCTTTGAGCTAGTGCAGCAGTTACACATATTAGAGCCTTCAGCTAAATCTGCTTTCTATCTTGGTAGACTTGCAGACAGAAAAGGCGATGGAAGCGCTGCGTTAGACTATTACAATCAAGCTGCGGAATTGGAAACAAATCCAAGTGCAAAAGCTGATATCTACTACAGAATTGCTGAAAATGCAAAGAAGAAAGGAAGCTTAAGTCAGGCAAGATCGTACTATCTAAAAGCTATTGATCAGAAGCCTTCATACGGTAGAGCGTATTTAAAGATTGCAAACATGTACGCTTCAAGTGCAAACAACTGTGGAGAAACGCCGTTTGAAAAAAGAGCGATGTACTGGAAAGCTGCTGAAATGGCTGACAAAGCAGCGCGTGTAGATGCTTCAATTGCTGGAAATGCAAGAGCAACAGCAAGAGCCTATAGAGACAGAGCACCTACTAAATCTGAAATATTCAGTGCTGGTATGGGAGGAAAAATAATTGCTTTCAAGTGTTGGGTTGGAGGAAGCGTAAGAATTCCTAATTTATAAGGATGATAACACCAAAGTATATGTTTAAAGGCGTGATGGCAATTTCTTTTGTCATCACGCTTTTTGCTTGTGAAGGAAATTATAAAAACATCCAAAAGCTTATAACAGCAGATAATGAGCCCTTAGCAGTTGGGGTTAATGTCAACTTGAAATATACAGATTCTGGAAGGGTACTTACAAATTTATTAGCGCCAAGATTGCTGGATTATTCTAATTATGACTTCCCCTACCAAGAGTTTCCAGAAGGAATAGAAGTGCGTTTTTGGGATGAAGAAGGAAAACGTAGCACAGTGACATCAGATTATGCCATTAGATATGAAAAGTCTAGCCTCGTAGATTTAAGAGATAATGTGGTGCTTATCACAGCAGATAGCTTAATTTTGGAGGCAGAACAACTCTATTGGGATCAACAAAGCAAATGGGTGTTCACAGATAGACCTTACAAAATGAAGTTGAAGGATGGCTCCTATAATAATGGTGCTCGCTTTGACAGCAACGAAGAATTTACTAACTTTTTTTCCCGACAGAACGAAGGGGTTCAACTTATAGAAAATAAAACAGCCGAAAATGGGGAATAAAATCTACCGTCTTTTTGAATATTTTTACCTCGTGATGGCCACTTTTTCGGCTTATCTCGTTTTTGAGAATTGGAGTGATAATAGAAACAGAGCATACCTTTTTCTCTTTTTTATATTTATTGCCATCTTTATGTTTTTCTTCAAAAGAAAGTTCAGAAGAAAATTTGAAGAACGCAGCAAGGAGAAATAGGTTTGTTGATGCGTTGATTTGTTTATCCGTATTTAGATTATAGAACTAAGAGGTTAAGCGAATTAATACCAAAACAGAAATCAATACATATTGAGTCCACTAGTTATCATTGTAATTTCCCTCGTGCTTTCCGCCTTTTTTTCGGGGATGGAAATTGCCTACGTATCGTCCAATAAAATTCATATTGAAATTGAAAAGAAGCAGCATACTTTTTTAGCAAAAGTGTTGCAAAAAATAACAGCTAGACCCTCAAAGTTTATTGCCACGATGCTGGTTGGAAATAATATTGCTTTGGTTGTTTATGCTTTTTTTATGGGTGATATGCTCATGGATTACGTCCCGGCTGTTGGTTTTACAGGCTTATTGATACAGACGCTTGTTTCAACGCTTGTTGTTTTATTGACAGCAGAATTTCTTCCGAAGGTGTTTTTTCAAATTTATGCGAATAGTCTCGTCAAGATTTTCGCAATACCGGCCTTAATATTCTATGGAGTCTTTTGGGTAATTTCTGAATTTATTATCTGGATTTCGGATATGGTATTGAAGGTGGTTTTTAAGACTGAAGGAGATATCATTCAGCTCAGTTTTAGCAAAGTTGAACTTGGTAATTATATCACCGAGCAAATGGAAACATCTGAGATAGAAGATGGTATGGATTCTGAAATACAAATATTTCAAAATGCCCTAGATTTTTCCGAAGTCAAATCGAGAGAAGTTATGGTTCCGCGCACGGAAATTGTAAGTGTTGACGTGAATACTACGCCAAAAGAACTAAGCAAACTTTTTACGGATACGGGACTCTCTAAAATACTAGTGTATAAAAACAACATTGATGATATTTTGGGTTATGTGCACTCTTTTGAATTGTTCAAAAAACCAGCAAGTATAAAAAAGATATTGATCCCAGTAGTTTTTGTTCCTGAAACAATGCTTGCTAAAGACGTGCTTAATATTCTTAGTAAAAAACATAAGAGTATCGCAGTGGTGATTGATGAGCACGGTGGAACATCTGGAATAATGACTGTTGAGGATATTATAGAAGAGCTTTTCGGTGAAATTGAAGACGAACATGATAGTATGGAACTTATTGAAGAAGTGTTGTCTGAGGGTTGTTTTAAGTTTTCTGCCCGTCATGAGGTTGACTATCTTAATGGAGCCTACAAGCTTAATCTTCCCGAAAATGAAAACTACGAAACACTAGGTGGGATGATTGTAAATTTCACCGAAGGAATCCCAGTAAAGGGAGAAAAGGTGAATATTGACGAGCATACCTTTACCATTCTCGAAGTCTCCAATACAAAAATTGAATTAGTTGAAGTAAAACATCTTCCTAAAGATTAATTACGATGCTGTATAAGTGCTTAGCACGACTTTCGTTCGAGGCTTTTTATAACATCATTTTTATTAAGACAATTTTTCAAATAAACCTTTTCATAAATGGTGAGAAAATGGTATTTTCGCCCACTATTAAATAATGACGCAAGATGGCAATATTAAACAGTATTAGAAAAAGAGGATTTTTCCTTATCATTATAATCGCACTGGCGCTCTTTGCTTTTGTATTAGATGGTGTAATTAACAGTAAAACTGGAGGATCTGTAAAAGGGCAGGAGACTGCTGCTACAATAAATGGAATCGATATTTCTCGTATAGAATTTATGGAGCAAGTAGAGGCTACAAAACAAAATCTTGGCGGACAGGGTTCTTCAGCGCAAGCCATGAATATTGTTTGGGATCGTGAATTACGCAGAGTATTGTTCGAAGAGCAGTTCGAAAAACTAGGTCTTTCTGCTGAAAGCGCACAGGTAAAAGAGGCGTTGCGTTCAAACTTGGCTACAAACCCAACGTTTACTGATGAGACGGGTGCTTTTTCTGAAGTCAAACTTCAGGAATATCTTGCAACGATTAAGTTGTCGCCAAATCCAACCGCGTATAACCAATGGTTGGCGTATGAAAAGTCTACCATTGATCAAATCATGCAGGACATGTATTTGAATATGATTAAAGGAGGTATGCGAAGCACGATTGCCGATGGAGAGCAACAATATCGCTATGAGAACGACAAAATAAATATTGAATATGTTGAGGTGCCATATGCTAGTATCTCAGATGAGGAAATTCCTGTTTCAGAAAAAGAAATACGAGCGTATGTTAAGGCACATGCAAATGAATTTGAAGTTTTACCAGAGGTTGATATTCAATATGTGTCAATTTCGGAAGATCCGTCGGTAGCAGATATTGCAGCGTCAAAAACTGATATTTTGAGCGACCTAAACGATAGCGTGGAACAAAACAATGTAACCAACAGTACAGACACTATATATGGTTTCAGAAATACTAAAGACAACGAAGCGTATATCTTAGCTAATTCTGATGATGTTTTTAACGATGCTTGGCTTTACAAGAACTTAATTCCAGAGGCTATTGCTGATACACTGTACAATCTGAATGTTGGAAATATTTATGGCCCTTATGAGCTTAATAATGGTTTCAACTTATCTAAAATTATTGCTACAAGAAAAATGCCTGATACGGTAACAGCGAGACATATCTTAATCCCTATTGGTTTAAACCCAACAGATAGTATCACAAGAACAGATGACCAAGCAAAGAAAACGGCAGACAGTTTAGTGCGTGTTATCAAATCAAACCGCTCTAAGTTCCCTGCGCTTGTATCTCAATTTTCTTCGGATAATGGGAGTGTTGAAAAAGGTGGTCGTTATGAGAATTTCGCTTATAATGCAATGGTTGCACCATTTAGAGACTTCGCATTTGAAGGTAAAAAAGGTGATGTAGGTGTTGCGAAAACTAATTTCGGTTACCACGTCATTGAAATTGAAGGTCAGAAGAATCTTCAGAAAGTAATTAAAGTAGCTACACTTAATAAAGCTAATGAGCCTTCAGAAGAAACATTAAATGAAGTCTTCTCACAGGCGTCTAGGTTTGAAGTTGAAGCTAGAAAAGGCGATTTCAATGAAATTGCAACTGAAAAAAGCTTAGAAGTTAAACCTGTAAACAAAATAGGTGCAATGGATGAAACTATTCCAGGTGTTGGACCAAACAGAGGAATTGTTTCATGGGGATTTGATGAAGAGACCAGTGTAGGTGATATCAAACGTTTTAGCATCACTAATGGCTATGTTATTGCACAAGTTACACGAAGAAACGGAAAGACGTTAAAAAGTGTTGCAGAAGCTTCTGCTGCTGTAACTCCAATTCTTAGAAATATGAAGAAAGCTGAAAAGATTCGCGCTTCTTTTTCAGGAACAACTTTAGAAGAAATGGCTGCTAGTCAAAATGTAACAGTTAAGAATGCAACTGCTCTTACAATGTCTGCTCCTACCATTGCTGGTAGTGGTGCTGAGCCAAAGGTTGTTGGTTCTGCTTTCGGAAAAGCTGCTGGTGAGACTACAAGCGCAATCGATGGAGAATCAGGTGTATTTATAGTACGTGTTTTGTCCGTTAATGCTGCCCCAGTATTAGACAATTACACATCCTATGTTAATCAGTTAAACACGAAAGCTGCTCCTACAGTAAACACGGGTGTTTTCAATGCATTGAAAAATGCTGCGGAAATTGAAGATAATAGGTCAGATTTCTACTAAAAGAAATTTAAAGTATAAAAAAAGGCTTCACTTAGGTGAGGCCTTTTTTATTTAATCATTTCTGCAAATGGAATGATGGTGGCATACCCTTTCCTTCTGAAGTAGTCCATTTGTTCTGCTGTTCCAGTGGCTAAGACAAAATCCCCGCCCCACGCACCTAGGCTTTTTATCATTCCATTATAATCTGGGAATAAGCGTTCCTTGATAGGTTGGAGACCCATAATAGTGCTAATTGCAATTTCGTGCTGCGACAATACGGTTTCAAAAGTTTCTAACGATGATGCCTTTATGAGGTTTTCATTTAGGATTTGCATCATTTTTGAATCGCTGTCTTTATTTTTATTTCGAGCATCATTAAGGGCAATACCTTTTTTGCTATCTTGTTTTTTGTTGAGATGTATAAAAAACAAGGAGTTGGTAAAATTCCAATGTAGCGCAATTGTTTCAACCTTTGGTTTCCTGTCTTCTAGCGTATATAAAATGGGGCCGTCATTTTGCGCGGCAGCGATATCATAACCACTTCCACCGAAACTTTTACGCAGTAATTCAAAGGCATCAACTTCGGCCCATTGGGCAATGTTATTTATCAATGTTGATGAAGTTCCCAATCCCCAATCCCGTGGGAAATCTAAATGCGTGCTTACTGCTACACCTATTGTCTTTGCTAAAAAGAGTGGGTTCAATGTCGCTGAGGTTCTTAGAATTTCGACTAGTTTTAAGGCAATAGGGTTGCTCGTATTCGTTTTGTCAGGATGTAATGAGGGGAAATCAAATTCGAACCACACATTTCCTCGATGATCTAGGCTTTTCCATTGGATACCTCCTTTGTTCGAGGGCCTCACTGTTAATGACTGACCGTATTTTGTTGGAATTGCTAACCCAGTGGCACCGTCCATCACAAGATATTCACCTGTGAGTAGTAATTTTCCGTTGCTATAAAAGGTTTGGGTCAAGGCTAGTCTCTAAGTTGGTTTATAAAAGCCGCAGCCGCGCTATGCGAAACAGGGTTATCTGTAAAGTATGTAACTGCTTTTTCTTTTTCTTCGGAAGTTGCTTCTAATTGGTTTAATATATTCATCAAATGCATTTTCATATGGCCTTGCTGAATTCCCGTTGTCAACAAAGATTTCACGGCGGCAAAATTTTGTGCCAATCCTGCAACCGCCACAATTTGCATCAAATCTTTAGCGTTTGGTTGTTGAAGGATCTCGAATGCAACTTTCACCATAGGGTGTAAGGATGTTAATCCGCCTACGGTTCCTAAAGCGAGTGGGAGTTCAATCCAAAAGTGGAATATATCATTTTCAATTTTGGCATCAGTCAGACTAGTGTAGTGTCCGTCTTTTGCCGCATATGCGTGCACTCCTGCTTCAACTGCTCTGAAATCGTTTCCAGTAGCTAAGATTACTGCGTCAACACCATTCATGATGCCTTTATTATGTGTTACAGCTCTTCGCGGCTCTGTTTTGGCTATTTGAATGGCACGAACAAAGTTTGCCGCAAATTCGGGGCCATCAACTTTCTTGAAACTTAAGGCAGCAACAGGGCAGCTCACTTCTGCACGCACTAAACATTCTGGGACGTAGTTAGAAAGAATACTCAAAACCACTTGCGGGAATAGGTTTTCTTCTGAAAAAGCAGCGAAATGTGTGCTTTCTGATTCAAAAGTCTGTGCAATTTGCTCCAGGCAACTATTTATAAAATTAGCACCCATAGCATCTCGTGTTTCGAAGGTGCAGTGCAATTGGTAATAGCCTTCAAGTTTTTCCGTTGTTGAGACTAGCTGAATATCTAAAAGTCCGCCTCCACGCTTTTTCATGTTCCTTTCAATAGAGGCAATGCTTGCTAAAAGTTTTGGTTTTACTTCGGAAAAATAAGCGCGTATGTTTTTATCACTCCCGAAGAAGTTAATATGTACTTGACCATTTTTAACGGTAGAAATTACTTCGGTTTTAAAGCCACCGCGTTCTAGCCAATATTTTGCAGCATTGCTAGCCGCGGCTACAACGGAGCTTTCTTCGATGACCATTGGAATCACGTAGAGCGCGTCATTAATCAAAAAATTTGGAGCAATTCCGAAGGGTAGATAGTAATTGGTTAGCGTATTCTCAATGAAGTCGTCATGTAAATTTTGAAGCTTTTCATCAGCATTCCAGTATTTCTTTAAGGTGTCAATAGCATCAGGATTACCAGTAAGATAGGTGTCTGCGAGCCATTGAATTTTTTCCTTTTTTGATTTATTTGAAAACCCTGAAATGGGACTTGCCATAGTTGCTGTGCTTTAAAAAAAACAAAGTTAGGGGTATTAGGTGCAATGTTCAAGCTTTCCAATTTAAAATTAATAGCTCTCGAAAGGTTGATTTTGACGAAGGGATACGCATAATTGACGGTATTTTACATAAAAAATCCTGATATTTTCATGAAAATTTCTTAAACTTGGCAAATCAAAACCTCAAAAATTTGAATCGTTCATACCTTAGGCATTTCATAGTTGTATTTCTAGTAGCGGCTACCTCGCTCACAGCACAACAAAAAGACATAACATTAGAAGAAATTTGGGGAGGAGAATTCCGTACCCAAGGCCTAGATGCGCTGCATCCGATGCAAAACGGAACCCAGTATTCTGTATTGAATTATGACAAACAGGCGAAAGCCTCTACTGTTGATGTTTATGACTATAAAAGCGGAAGCAAAGTTAAATCACTTGTCAATTCCAAAGACCTTGACGGGATTGATTATATCATTTCCTATTCGTTTAGTGATGATGAAAGTAAAATGCTTATTGCAAAAACCTTGAAGCAAGTGTATCGAAGATCCTCTTTGGGAAGTTATTATGTTTTTGATTTGGAGTCTAAAAGTTTGATGCTTGTTTCCGAAGAAAAAATACAAGAACCACATTTTACCAAAGATGGTTCGAAGATTGCTTATGGATTTGATAATAATCTTTATATCAAAGACCTTAATAATGGGAAGACAAATCAAATTACATC
>Ga0114916_1000301_pt1 | contig 35267 bp, 27 predicted proteins | sample MalvirAntarct_66_FD_83501 | JGI IMG/M metagenome (GOLD analysis project Ga0114916, IMG submission 83501) | Marine viral communities from the Global Malaspina Expedition - Malaspina viral metaG Antarct_66 | ecosystem: Environmental > Aquatic > Marine > Oceanic | place: West Anvers Island... | reverse complement strand
TTTTTTATAAAATTATGCATGCATAGTATTTTTATGCATCAAATTGCGTAAAAATTTGAGATATTCTCCAAAAAAAAGCCCAAAAACTAATATTTAATAGTTTTTGGGCTTATAATGTTTAATTTTATTGTAAGACTAATAATGCAATGGTGAGCTTATTCTACCGTAACGGATTTGGCCAGATTACGCGGCTGATCGACGTTTTTGCCAAGCAAAACAGCAATGTGGTATGACAACAGTTGTAACGGAATAGTAGTCAATAATGGAGATAAATTTTCTAAAGTTTCAGGAACCTCAATAACATGGTCAGCAAGCTCTCTAACGCTGACATCACCTTGGGTCACAATACCAATAATTTTACCTTTTCTTGCTTTAATTTCCTGAATGTTGCTGACCACTTTTTCGTAATGCCCTTTTTTGGTGGCAATAACGATTACCGGCATATTTTCATCAATTAAGGCAATAGGGCCATGTTTCATTTCGGCGGCAGGATAGCCTTCAGCATGAATATAAGAAATCTCTTTAAGTTTCAACGCGCCTTCTAGAGCTACCGGGAAATTGTAGCCTCTCCCCAAGTACAGCATGTTGCGGGAATCCTTATACGTTTCAGCAATGGCTTGAATATGTTTGTCTGCTTTTAAAGCTTCAGCTACTTTTTCCGGAATCAATTCCAACTCCTGCAACTGACGTCTATAATCAGAACTTGACATTGTGCCGTTGGCTCTGGCAAGGCGTAAGGCAATTAATGTTAAGATGGTAATTTGGGTTGTAAACGCTTTTGTTGAAGCCACTCCTATTTCAGGACCAGCGTGCGTATAAGCTCCTGCATGCGTTTCTCTAGCAATGGTGGATCCAACAACATTACAAACCCCAAATACAAAAGCACCTTTCGATTTTGCTAGTTTAATAGCGGCCAAGGTATCTGCAGTTTCGCCAGATTGTGAAATGGCAATGACCACATCTTTTTCTGTAATCACTGGGTTCCTATATCTAAATTCAGAAGCGTATTCCACTTCAACTGGGATGCGCGCTAGATCTTCAAAGATGTATTCCGCTACCAAGCCGGCGTGCCACGACGTCCCACAGGCTACAATGATAATACGGTCTGCATTAAGAAAACGCTTCATATTATCTTCAACACCCACCATTTTAATAATAGCGTCGTCTACTAATAAACGGCCTCTATACGTATCCTTTATCGCTAAGGGTTGCTCATAGATTTCTTTAAGCATGAAGTGGTCAAAGCCTCCTTTTTCAATCTGCTCTAGGTTGAGTTGCAATTTCTGGATGTAGGGATTCACTAAGGAATCATCGGCAATTTTTCTAATTTTGATGTCTTTATCAAGTCTAAGAATCGCCATTTCTTCATCTTCCAAATAGATGGCATTGTCCGTAAACTCAATAAAAGGAGAAGCATCACTGGCGACAAAAAATTCACCATCGCCAATACCAATAGCCAAGGGGCTACCCAATTTAGCAACTACAATTTCATTAGGTCTTGTTTTGTCAAAAACGGCAATGGCGTATGCACCTACCACTTGGTTGAGCGCAATCTGAACGGCTTTACCTAACTTGACATTCTCGTTGGTCATCACATCTTCAATTAAGTTGATCAGAACTTCAGTATCAGTATCAGATTGAAATGTGTACCCGCGTTTGATCAACTCCTTTTTTAAAGAATCGTAATTCTCGATGATTCCATTATGAATAATGACCAAGTTGCCAGAATTTGAATAATGAGGATGAGAGTTTACATCATTTGGAACCCCGTGAGTAGCCCAACGGGTGTGGCCTATTCCTAATGTTCCACTAGTGGAAGTGTTCTTATTAAAGAGTGTTTCCAAATCAGCCACTTTGCCTTTGGTCTTGCACATATTCAGGTTTTTTCCGTCATATAGAGCAATTCCGGCACTGTCGTACCCTCTGTATTCTAATCGTTTCAATCCTTTTAAAACAATAGGGTAGGCTTCTCTATGGCCTATATATCCAACAATTCCACACATATATTATTTGTATTATTCGTTAGGTTCAGTATAAAATATCTCCAAATATAATTTTTTGGTTTCATCAGCAGTATTGTTGCCGTATAACACGGTCCCTTTTGGAGAAAGGATAGCACTTACTGGAGATGTTTTAACCGCACTATTTTCAGATGATAAAATTGAAAGTGGTACAAATGTGCCCTCAATATTGACATTGGTTGAAACGGCCAAACCAAGACTGACATTGGTAGAATCTCTTAAAAGAAGATTCTTGATATGCTCTGTAATAGTGATTTTGTATTTAACACCTTGTGACGTATGATCATCGCTTACACGCTCTAATTTACCAAGGTGATTTACCCTAGAGTTATTTGGTGTTACCTTATCTTCTGAATCAAAACTATAATCCAACAAGGGCCTATTGTTTTTAGCATCGTAAAGATAAACTCTATCTGGTTCTTGACCTTTAGTTTGAGATTGGTCTACGTAAAAAACAAGATTGGCTTCATTGATCAACCGTTTTGCTTTTACAAATTTGCCGTTAGCATCAGTTTCTACATATTCATTCTTGAAATCTTCAAATGGCGTTTGTGTTCCTAAGTCGCTGTCAATATCACTGCCTCCAAATAAATTAATAACCGCCATGGCACCTTCACCTCCTTTAAGGTATAGTTTCTCATCACCCGTGGTAGGGTTGCCTTGGGGGATTGTCTTGGAAAAATTATTCTCAAAGAAGTTTACTCTATTACCAGCAAAATTCAATTTATAATTGCCTGTGACGCGTTCAGTAGCCGTTCCCGTTGGAGGAGAGCTGTAATACAGTACAATTCCGGCATTAGATGAGCCGAAATTGAGGAGCATCATGCTGCCATTGTCTGCAATTGTTTCAGTTTCAAAATAGAGGCCTCTAAAGTAGTTCTGAAAATTATTGGCATTGCTTAATTCTGTACTGCCTTCCTTGAGGATAATTTTGTTTTTCCAATACAGCGTGTCCATTTTGATGCGTAACGCAGGAGTTGTCCGGGTAAGTTCAGTGCCTACTTTTTGAACTATTTCTTCATTGCTAGGTATAAATTTTGGTAAACTTTGTAATGCTGTCCAACGCAACGTGCTTAACGGAATTTGCGAAGTCTCTGAAAGCGATCGGTTGGAATAGTATTTTTGAGCCGAATTAAATTCTGAATTCGGATCAAAACTTCTCAAAAAGTATGTGTTCTCGTAAATGTTGATATTAATTGGGGCTGTTCCGTATACAGAATCCAATTTATAAGTGCTGGCACCATCCTTTTGGCCAGTAACGGTACTAAAATATGGAACGGTTAAAACAACCGAATCCAAACGTACTTTTTCAGGAAAAGTCGGATCAAAAACTGCTGGGGTCAATTGGGTAACCACATTTGCTGTCGTTGAGCCATAGGTCAAATCATTGTAATACCCTAGTAAATTAGAGGGTAAACCATTTGTCTGTACAGGGTTCAGTTTTTTAGTATAGGCAGTAACCTCGTACTGGCTATCGGACATTCCAAAATTATTTTGTCCAGAAATATCTGAATCAAGAGACACATAATCTTTATCACAGGCAATAAACAACGTGGTTAATGCTAAAAGAAAAACTATTGGTGTATAGGCGTATTTTGTTTTTTTCATTACTAGATTTAAATGGGTTGAAAAGTGAAGCGTAATGGTGGTAATTAGAGGTTGAGGACTTTTGTGTTGTAGAACTCAGCATAAGGTTCAGCAAAATCTTCTTGAGAAAAATACTCTAAAACTGGCTTGTCTGAGGCTTTTAAGTAGGCTTCCAATTCTTCCGGAAGTTCAGATGAACCTTTAATGAGTGCATCAGAATAATCAATAGCAATCTTCATCAGGTTGTTATAATTAGGAGTTTCTAAAACTTTTATGGCCGCATCATCAATATTATCAAATTTCACTTTCTGTATCATACCCTTATCTAACGTCCCTTCAAAGCTTTGATTGTATATGGACGTTACAATTTTACTTTCTGAGAATAAAGGTTCGTTTTTGTAATACTCTTTTAAGTACACCGGCAATAAAGACGCCAACCAACCATTAACATGGATGATATCTGGAGCCCAATTGAGTTTTTTAACAGTTTCAATGACGCCTTTGGCAAAAAATATAGCGCGCTCATCATTGTCTGCAAACAGTTTCCCATCTTCATCCGTTAAAGTCGCTTTTCTTTTAAAATATTCTTCATTATCAATAAAATAAACTTGAATTCGCTCTTTAGGAATTGAAGCTACCTTAATAATTAACGGCATATCTAAATCGTTAATCACTAAATTGATACCTGAAAGTCTGATCACTTCATGCAGTTGGTGTCTACGTTCGTTTATGTTACCATACCTGGGCATGAATATTCGTATTTGTCCACCTTGCTTATTCACCATTCTCGGAGCTTCAAATGACATTGAAGAAATCTCAGTCTCTGGCAAATATGGAACAACCTCGGAAGACACGTACAATATCCTCTTATCTTTCATAAATCGCGTAGTTTAAAAAAAAGTTAAAATTTAAAACACGCAAAATTACAAAAATTTATGCAGATTGAGAGTAAAATCTTAAGTTTGCAGCCTGTTAATTTTTTGTTATACAATGATAATTTGCCATAAAAGAGAAGAGTTAAGACGCGTACTTGATGGGTTCAGACTCAAAAAGCAATCCCTTGGTTTTGTGCCTACAATGGGTGCTTTGCATCAAGGGCATCTGTCATTAATTGACCAAGGGTTACAAGAAAATGCCCTTATGGTCGTAAGTATTTTTGTCAATCCTACCCAATTTGACAATGCCACTGATCTTATAAAATATCCGCGCACTTTTGAGCATGACATTGAACTTTTGCAATCGTTTTCGGAGCGTATCGTGGTATATGCACCAACGGTAGAGGATATTTATGGTGATACTATCGCTGCTAAAGCATTCGATTTTGATGGCCTAGAATATCAAATGGAGGGTAAGTTTCGTAAAGGACATTTTGACGGGGTAGGAACTGTGGTAAAGCGACTTTTCGAAATCGTACAACCTGATTATGCCTATTTTGGCGAAAAAGACTTTCAACAATTGCGAATTATCCAAAAATTGGTAGAGAAATACGATTTGAATGTCCAAGTTGTCGGCTGTGATATTTTTAGAGCGGGGGATGGGCTGGCCATGAGTTCAAGAAATCAACGGTTAAGTGAAGCCCATAGAGCGGCCGCTCCTTTTATTTACCAAACATTAATAGCTGCCAAATTACGTTTTGGCACGGAAAATGCAAAAGAGGTAACCGAATGGGTTGGGGCACAGTTTGATAAGCAAGCGTTGCTAGAGTTGGAATACTTTATAATTGCTGATGAAAATACCCTTCTTCCCTTAGAAACAAAAGAAAATACTAAATCATATAGAGCGTTTATAGCGGTATTTGCAGGAGAAATTCGGCTGATCGATAATATAGCGCTTAATTAATTATCTTTGCCACATGCAAATACAAGTTGTAAAATCGAAAATACACCGGGTCAAATGTACCGGAGCTGAACTAAATTATATCGGCAGTATTACTATTGATGAAGATTTAATGGACGCCGCCAATATTATTCAGGGCGAAAAAGTTCAAATTGTCAATAATGATAACGGCGAGCGTTTAGACACTTATGTCATTCCTGGACCTAGAAATTCTGGTGAGATTACCTTAAATGGAGCTGCTGCGCGTAAAGTTGCGGTGGGAGACACACTAATTCTCATTACCTACGCCTTTATGGATTTGGAAGTGGCACGGACATTCAAACCTTCTTTGGTATTTCCTGACGAAGCGACCAATTTACTCAAATAGCATTGAGCCCTAAAACTAAAAAAGTAGTTCGAATTGCGCTTCCGCTTTTGTTAGCTGTTTTTTTTGGATGGTACACATTTTTAAAATTACCAATAGATCAAATCATTCCGTACTTTAAATCCGCACATTATAGCTGGATTGCACTGGGGATGCTGTTTGGTCTATTGAGCAATTTGTCTCGGGCCTATCGCTGGAAATATTTGTTGGAACCTATGGGTTATAATGCTAAGTTACCCAATAGAATCATGGCGGTTTTTATTGCCTATTTGGCCAACTTCGGAATTCCTAGATCGGGCGAAGTTTTAAGGGCAGCGGTGTTGACCAATTATGAAGATGTGTCTTTTCAAAAAAGCTTTGGGACGATTATTGGGGAACGGATGGCTGATTTTATCATCCTGCTCAGTATTGTAGGGGTTACTTTCCTAATTCAATTCGACTTTATCTTTGAGCTTCTCCAGAACGCCTTCCAGCCTAAAAAATTGGTTATTATGGGGCTGATTGGGGTGACAGCTATAATCTTGCTCTTTATATATCTGAGAAAGAGCCAATCGAAAATAGCACTTAAAGTGCGAAATTTTGTTATGGGATTGCTGGAAGGTATATTGAGTATTTTTAGAATGCAGCACAAGTGGGCATTTATAGGTCACACTATTTTTATTTGGGTTATGTACCTCCTTATGTTTTACGTGACCACCTTGGCGGTAGATGATTTGCAAGGGGTTTCTATTGGCGCCTTATTAATAGCATTTATTGCAGGTAGTTTTACTATTGCTGCTACCAATGGCGGCATTTTTGTGTATCCGTTGGCTATTGGTGCTGCATTTTCAATTTTTGATATCCCTGAAAACCCCAGTATTGCGTTTGGTTGGATTATTTGGGCCTCTCAAACTGTAATGATTATTGTACTGGGAAGTATGTCCTTTTTGTTTTTGCCTATTTATAACAGGAAGACAAAGATTCAGAAATAGCCGTACACCTCCACTAAACATTATCTTGCTCGGTAAATGGAATGAAATAATTCTTTAACTTGCGGCTATTAAAATTCCCAGATTTTATGAAAAATTTAGCCTTACTCCTACTGTTTATCCTCAGCATCTCGATGGATGCACAAGTCATATATGAGCCTTTTTATTCTTCAAAATTAGACCAAACCCGAGAAATCAAGATTCAGTTGCCCCGAAATTATAATCCGGAAGCAAAAAATAAATACCCTTTAGTCATTGTTTTGGATGGCGATTATCTATTTGAACCGTTTGCAGGAAATTTAGACTATCAGGCGTATTGGGGGGAGATTCCAAAAAGCATTGTAGTCGGAATCAATCAGGTGACTACACGAGACACCGATTTATTTTATGATAGCGAAATTTATTTTCCAGCGCATGAGGGGGCATCTTTTTTCGAATTTATTGGCATGGAACTCATTCCCTTTATAGAAAGTAAATACAACGTTTCAGATTTTAGGATCGTGGCGGGACACGATGCCAGTGCCAATTTTATCAACTACTATATGTTCAAGGACAATCCGATATTTAAGGCTTATATTTTGTTCAGTCCTGATCTAGCTCCTGAAATGACCACGAGAGTGCGTGAACGATTGACCACTTTAAACACGGATACATTTTACTATGTTGCAACTTCAGATAACGACATCAGTCATTTAAAAGACAAAATTCTGACTCATAATTCGCAGTTGGCTGAATTGAGCAATCCCAAAATCCATTATCGATTTGATAATTTTACGGAAGCTGATCATTATTCTTTAGTAGGCCTAGGCATACCAAGGGTCTTGAATGCTATTTTTGCCTTATACAAACCTATCAACAAACAAGAATATACTACGCAGATGTTAACCTATGAAGGCGGCCCGTTTAAATATCTTGAAAAGAAATATAATGACATCAAACTGATCTATGGGTTTGAGAAAAAAGTAGTTGAGAATGATATGAAGGCTGTCGCGGCCGCGGCGGCTATTAAAACGGATTTGGAAGCTTTTAAAGAATTATCTAAATTGGCACGTAAAGAATTTCCTGAGTCTATGATCAGTGCGTATTATACAGGCCTATACTACGAGCAAGAAAACAATTCTAAAAAAGCATTACAATACTACCAGTCAGGTCTGCTACTAAAGCCTTCTGAATATGTTGATAAAGATGTGTTGCTAGATAAAATCTACACCATTAAGGGCGAAAATTAATACTTAGAAACGTTAAGATGACTATCTTTTAGGTAGATCCTCAACTCTCAGCGTATCTACCCTAAAAAAGACCATCATCTGGATTTGTGTCTGATTATAAAGGAATTGACTTTAGAGACTAATACTAACAAAAATAACCTGGAGGATTACGGTATGGGAATAAAGATTTTCAACACGATATTATATCCCCAATTATTAGTGTTCGATAAAAATAAATAATAAATTAACAAACTCATTTAAAGCAAGGGACATTGGAAGATTTCCGAAATGAGACCTTGCATTTTAGAAACTATTTCTACCGTGAGGAAATGTGCGATTTTAATTTAAATGATCGTTGTTTGTCAGTTAGTTGCAAACAAATCTTAATTCTTTATTCTAACAGCGCAGCGGTCTTGATTCTTTATCGGACAACAATGTTCCCAAATAGTTTTATTTTAGATTAAATTTTTAAGCATGGCCAAAATAAAAACAACCTTTTTTTGTCAAAACTGTGGCAGTCAATATTCTAAATGGCAAGGGCAGTGTACGGCTTGTAAAGAATGGAATACTATTGTAGAAGAGGTCATCCAAAAGGAGGAGAAGTCTGATTGGAAAATGCCTACATCTGGCGTAAAACGCACTTCAAAACCTTTACGCATTAATGAGATTGATGTCACTAAGGAGGCGCGAATGAACACTCAAGATGATGAGTTCAATCGAGTGCTAGGGGGTGGGATTGTTCCGGGGTCCTTAATTTTGCTGGGCGGCGAACCTGGTATAGGGAAAAGCACCTTATTACTACAAATCTCCTTAAAATTACCTTATAAAACCCTGTACGTCTCTGGTGAAGAAAGCCAGCAGCAAATTAAAATGCGTGCTGAGCGCATCAATCCTAATAGTGCCAATTGCTATATCCTTACCGAAACCAAAACTCAAAATATCTTTAAGCAAATAGAAGCGCTTGAGCCAGATATTGTGGTTATTGATTCTATCCAAACCTTACATAGCGATTATATAGAATCGTCCTCAGGGAGTATTTCACAAATAAAGGAATGTACCACCGAGCTTATAAAATTCGCTAAGGAAACTGCCACGCCGGTTATTTTAATCGGGCATATTACCAAAGACGGAAATATTGCCGGACCAAAAATTTTGGAACATATGGTGGATACGGTGTTGCAATTTGAAGGTGATCGGAATCATGTCTTCCGCATCTTGCGCGCCCATAAAAACCGATTCGGATCGACCAATGAATTAGGTATTTACGAAATGCAAGGCTCAGGGCTGCGCGAAGTATCGAATCCGTCAGAGATTTTGATCTCCAAAAAAGACGAAGAACTGTCAGGGAATGCGGTGGCGTCAACGTTAGAAGGCATGCGGCCACTGATGATTGAGGTTCAAGCCTTGGTGAGTACGGCAGTGTACGGAACGCCACAACGGTCGGCTACCGGATTTAATGCCAAACGCCTAAACATGCTTTTGGCGGTGTTGGAAAAACGCGCCGGATTCCGATTGGGAGCTAAGGATGTCTTTTTGAATATTACAGGCGGAATTTCAGTAGATGATCCTGCCATTGATTTGGCGGTGGTCGCCTCGGTATTGTCGTCTAATGAAGATGTGGCCATCCCTAAAGATTACTGTTTTGCGGCTGAGGTGGGGCTGTCTGGAGAAATCAGACCTGTGCAGCGGGTGGAACAGCGGATTTTGGAAGCTGAAAAGTTGGGGTTTTCAACGATTTTCGTTTCCAAATACAATAAAATCGCTTTAAAGAATACCGTCATCAAAATTCAATTGATTTCGAAAATTGAAGATTTGGTGAGTTTTTTAGTTTAAAACCTTTGAGTTGATTCAAATTTAAAATAGAAACTTTACATTTCAACATATGAAAACAAATACCCTCCTAATTATTTTCGGAATTCTAATGTTCAGCGCTTGCGGAACAAAACCGAACAAATCTGCAGCTAAACTCACCCAAGAGATTGACACTTATGTGTCCGAGATCAATGCAAATTCCAATCTGAAACAAGAAATTATTGAAGGCGCTCTTACAGATATGGAAGGCTTCAAAGATATCGGCACCTTTAAATACACCGTGTATTTTGATGCGCCGTCCAATACACTTTATAAAATTAAGAATGTAGAAAACACAACGCAAGTGGTAACTGAGGTCTATTATTTTAAAGATGGCGATGTGGTTTTGATGGATGTGAATTCTGGAGGTGCCACCACAAAATTTTATGTGCATAAAAATAAAGTGATTTCTGGAGTAACCTCTGATGGCCCAAATCAGAAATTACTTTTAGAAAAAGCCGATCGCTTTCAAAAAGCATTTCTACGCGAACATTAGAAAAGTGGCCATTGTTGGTGTCTTCCAGCCTTTGTTGGTGTTTTCCTGCCTTTGTTGGTGTTTTCCACCAACAAACTCTGCAGCCTTTGTTGGTGTTTTTCACCAACAAATCAAACGTCCAAATTAAGCCAATTTAAGCCTGAGCTAAAATTTTCAACCCACCCCAGAAACAGTTCAAAAGAGCCGAATTTTCACCGGAAATCTATCCTTTCTTTTTCGGTTATTTGTCTCTTTATTTTAGCAAAAATCGTTAATTTCGCACTTCGATAAGAATTAATGAGATCATGAGATTTACTGAATATAAAGGACTTGACTTGCCAAAAGTTGCTGAAGAAATCGGTAATTTTTGGAAGGAAAAAAGCATTTTTGATAAAAGTATCACTACCAGAGAAGGCAGCACGCCATTCGTGTTTTTTGAAGGGCCACCTTCTGCAAACGGATTACCTGGGGTGCACCACGTTTTGGCGCGGGCCATAAAAGATATTTTTCCGCGCTATAAAACCATGAAAGGCTTTCAGGTGAAGCGTAAAGCAGGGTGGGATACCCATGGGTTGCCTATAGAACTTGGTGTGGAAAAGGAACTCGGAATTACCAAAGAAGATATCGGTAAAACCATTTCAGTGGAAGATTATAATGCCGCCTGCCGTAAGGCTGTGATGCGTTATACCGATGTGTGGAATGACCTTACTGAAAAAATGGGCTATTGGGTAGATATGGACAATCCGTACATTACCTATGAGCCAAAATATATGGAAAGCGTCTGGTGGTTGTTGAAGCAAATTTATGAGAAGGAACTCATTTATAAAGGCTACACCATCCAACCCTATTCTCCAAAAGCGGGGACGGGTTTAAGTTCGCATGAGCTTAACCAACCAGGGACCTATCAAGATGTTACAGATACAACTGTTGTCGCTCAATTTAAAGCTAATGAAGCTTCTCTGCCCGACTTTTTACAGAACGAAGGCACTATTTATTTTTTAGCGTGGACGACCACCCCGTGGACCTTGCCGAGCAATACGGCTTTGACGGTAGGGCCAAAAATCGACTATGTATTGGTAGAGACTTACAACCAATACACGTTTGAGCCTATGAATGTTGTCTTGGCAAAACCATTGGTCAACAATCAATTTGACGGGAAATTTAAAAGAGTAGAAACTAAAGCAGAATTGCTGGAATACACTTCTGGCGAGAACCAGCCTTCCGGCAAGGCGGGAAAAATCCCGTATTTTGTAGTTAAAGAATTTAAAGGAAAAGATTTAGTGGGCATTACGTATGAGCAATTATTGCCGTACGCCCTGCCTAACGATAATCCTGAAAATGCATTTAGAATAATTTCCGGTGATTTTGTTACGACAGAAGATGGTACCGGAATTGTGCACACCGCACCAACCTTTGGAGCGGACGATGCTTTGGTGGCTAAACAAGCTAGTCCAGAAGTGCCTCCACTGTTAGTGAAGGATGAAAATGGGAATTTGGTGCCGCTGGTGGACTTACAAGGCCGATTCAGATCAGAGATTAAAGATGATTTATACGGGTTTGCTGGCGAATATGTAAAATCTGAATATCTCAATGACGCCGAATTGGTTTCAGAATACGAAAAGCAGAAGGAGAGTTTAAAATCTGTCATTTCAAATCTGAAGGACTATTTAAGTGTAGATGAACGTTTAGCACTTAAATTAAAGAATGAAAATAAGGCCTTTAAGGTTGAAAAATATAAACACAGTTACCCAAATTGCTGGCGTACTGACAAACCAATTTTGTACTATCCATTAGATTCTTGGTTCATTAAAGTGACGGATGTGAAAGAACATATGGTGGCGCTGAATGACACCATCAACTGGAAACCAAAATCTACAGGAACCGGACGTTTTGGCAACTGGTTGGCCAACGCTAACGATTGGAACTTGTCGCGTTCCCGCTATTGGGGAATTCCGTTACCCATTTGGAGAACTGAAGAAGGGAAGGAAGAAATTTTTATCGGATCTGTGGCTGAATTGAAAGCTGAGATGCAAAAGGCTGTGGAGCAAGGGTATATGTCAGCTGATATTTTTGCTGAGTTTGAAGTTGGTAACAATTCAGAAGAAAACTACGCTAAAATTGACCTCCATAAAAATATTGTAGATCAGATTGTATTGGTATCGCCATCAGGAAAACCAATGCAACGTGAGGCTGATTTGATTGACGTGTGGTTTGATTCCGGAGCCATGCCTTATGCACAATGGCATTATCCGTTTGAAAATAAAGATTTAATTGACGATCACAAAGCCTATCCCGCCGATTTTATTGCGGAAGGTGTCGATCAAACGCGTGGTTGGTTTTATACCCTGCACGCTATTGCAACCATGGTTTTTGATTCTGTAGCCTATAAAAACGTGGTGTCTAACGGTCTCGTATTAGATAAAAATGGACAAAAAATGTCCAAGCGTTTAGGCAATGCTGTCGATCCTTTTACCACGTTGGATACCTACGGTGCGGATGCAACGCGTTGGTACATGATTGCGAATGCCAACCCGTGGGACAACTTAAAATTTGACCTCGAAGGCATTGAAGAAGTGAAACGCAAGTTCTTCGGAACCTTGTACAACACCTATTCCTTCTTTACGCTCTATACAAACTTAGATAAATTCGACTATTCTGAAGACGAGATGCCTCTGGAGAACCGTCCAGAAATTGACCGTTGGATTCTGTCTGAATTACACACCCTGATTCAAAAGGTGGATGCCTATTATGCCGATTATGAACCGACAAAAGCGGCCCGGGTCATTTCAGATTTCACTCAAGATTATCTGAGTAACTGGTATGTGCGTTTAAGCAGAAGACGTTTCTGGAAAGGCGATTACCAACAAGATAAAATTTCCGCTTACCAAACCTTGTACACCTGTATGGTGACCATTGCAAAGTTGGGAGCGCCAATTGCGCCATTTTATATGGATCGCTTGTATTTGGATTTGAATGCTGTGACCAAAAAAGAAGCGTTTGAAAGTGTCCATCTAGCTGATTTTCCTGTGTATCAAGAACGTTTTGTAGACAAAGAATTGGAGCGTAAAATGGAAGCTGCTCAAACCATTTCATCCTTAGTATTATCATTACGTGCTAAAGAGAAGATTAAAGTGCGTCAGCCTCTTCAAAAAATTATGATCCCTATCTCTAGCGATGCCCAGAAAAATGAAATATTGGCGGTTGCTGATTTGATCAAATCGGAGGTAAATGTTAAGGAAATAGAGGTGTTGGAGGATGCTTCTGATATTCTGGTCAAACAGATCAAACCTAACTTTAAAGTGCTTGGTCCCCGCTTCGGGAAAGACATGAAAGCGGTTGCGCAGGCTATTAGTAACTTTATCGCTACCGATATTAATACATTTGAGCAAAACAAGACTTTAGACATAGAAGTTAATGGAAAAAGTGTTACTTTGGAACTCTCAGATGTAGAGATTACCTCACAAGATATAGAAGGCTGGCTCGTAGCAAGTTCAGGTTCTTTAACAGTAGCTTTAGACGTAACTATTACAGATGAATTAAGAAAAGAAGGTATTGCAAGAGAATTGGTAAACCGCATCCAAAATTTAAGAAAGGATTCGGGTTATGAGCTTACTGATAGAATAGTAGTACACTTTCAAAAAGATGAACATATTATTAACGCAATAAACAAGAACCTAGAGTACATAAAAACTGAAACTTTAACCGAAGAGTTGGAAATTTTAGAACACTTAGATAATGGTATAGAAGTTGCTTTTGATGATGTAAATACCAAATTGTTTATACAAAAATTTTAAAATTATGGCTGATGATACTAACGTAAGATATTCTGATAAGGATTTAGCAGAATTTAAGGAGTTAATCCAGGAGAAAATTCAAAAGGCAATTCACGATCTCGATTTGATTAAGAGTGCTTATATGAATGATCTCAACAACGGTACAGATGATACTTCTCCAACCTTTAAAGCGTTTGAAGAGGGCAGTGAGACCATGAGTAAGGAAGCCAACTCCCAATTGGCAATCCGTCAGGAGAAGTTTATCCGCGACCTTAAAAATGCACTGATACGTATTGAAAACAAGACCTTTGGCGTATGTAGAGTTACAGGTAAATTGATAGGGAAAGAGCGTCTTAAATTAGTTCCGCATGCTACCTTGAGTATTGAAGCTAAAAACATGCAGCAGTAATAGTGCCACGGAAATGGAGATCTCCACGATAGTGATAACTCTAAAATAAAGAGGAGTTAATTCCTTATTATTTTAGAAATTGAAACACTGGTGAAACTTCCTTTAAAATATACTTAAAAACGTCTTGCATTCGCAGGACGTTTTTGTTTTGTTAAGTTTTATAGGTTTAGTAGTTTAAAATTCTATTTTTGTTCTAATTCAACTCTAAATAATGTCCCTTAAAAAAGCCACACTATTAATCATCATCATTTTATTGATTGATCAAGTTAGCAAATTTTATATTAAAACTCAGTTTGCTTTACACGACAGGATTGAGGTGTTCAGTTGGTTTCAAATTTTATTCGTAGAGAATGACGGTATGGCTTGGGGCACAAAACTTAGCGATTTTATCAGCGGAATTTCAGACCGAACTGCAAAATTAACATTGACGATCTTCAGGATTGTGGCCGTTATTGGTATTGGTTATTGGTTGGTGACTTCGGCACGAAGAAAAAGCCCAAACATATTAATTGTTGCCATTGCCCTCATCTTTGCCGGGGCCTTAGGTAATATTATCGATTCCGTTTTTTACGGCATTTTATTTGACGAAAGCTATAGCCAAGTCGCGACGTTTTTACCGCACGAAGGCTACGATACCTTATTTCATGGTAAGGTGGTAGACATGCTTCACTTTCCTATTTGGCAAGGATTTTTACCACAATGGATTCCAGGTATCGGGGGTGATTATTTCACTTTTTTTGAGCCTGTATTTAATGTCGCAGATATGGCGATCAGTTCAGGTATAGGAATGTTGATTGTGTTCAATAAAAGAGCCTTCCATCAGGAAGACCTGGAGGAAAATCCTAAAAGCGCTTATGTGGCAAACCAATAAATCTGGTTTGGAGTGACGCAATAATCCAAAGCGACATCATTTGCAGTAACCCCTTCAATTTCTTCTTCAGCCTCAAAGAGCGAAAGTCCTATAGTAATGGTTTCTGGTCTGCATTGTGCTAAAAAATTATCGTAAAACCCCTTTCCGTAGCCCACGCGATGGCCTTGTTGGTCAAACGCTAAAAGTGGCACAAAAACCACATCTAATTTATCTTCTGAAATGTCAATACCGTCAACAGGTTCGGGGATGCCCCACGCATTTTTGCGAATCACCGTATTATCCAATAAAAGATAATGGGACATGCAAACCTTTTTAAAATCACATTTTGATATGATGATGTGCTTATCCTTACCGGAAAGGATATTCAAAATATAATCTGTGTTGATTTCCTTATGTTCGGTAATACTTAAAAAGAGGTGATAATAACTGGCGTTCCAAATGGGTAGTTTGAGTAATTGATTGGAGATTTCCAAACTTCCATTGTCAATGGCTTCTAACGATAATTCCTCTCGCTTTTGCTTATAGAGCCGTCTCAAAGTTGCTTTGTCCATACTGTAAAATTACTATTTTTTAGCTCATGAAACATGTTGTCCTAATCTTTTGTAGTTAGGATGCAAACGAAGGGTATGGAAACAATTCAGATTAAGTAGTAAGATTAATGATACATTTTTGGCGTGTATAAAAATCAAACCCAAAAACAGGTGCTTAAGGTTTTTGGGTTTATACATCATAAAAATAAGCTTTAACTTATCTTAATGACGCACTACCTTGGTGACATGAAAAAGTGCATCGCCCTGATAGACTAACGACGCTTCATTGACATTAATGACATAGCCTTCAATACTCGATTTGACTTCGTGGTAAATCTTGCCGTACGGATCGGTAATTTGCCCCAACACATCATCAATGTCAACCTTGGCATTCACTGAAACGGCCGATTTGAACATGCCCGATTGTTTCGCCCTGATCCATTTACTTTCTTCTATAAAAACGGTAGACATTTTAGGGGGTGATGCTTTGATCCTATGGTGTAACATCCCATAATGAGCCAAAATGCGTTTCACACCTTCCACACCAACCTTCGAAATATTATTATCGACAAAGAATGATTTGCCACCTTCATACAATAAAATGGGTTTCCCCATTTGGAAACAGGCATTTCTAAAGGATTTCGCGATATGATTGGAATACAATACGAAAGGTGCTCCAAAAATACGGGCCAACTCATCCAATTCAGGATGGTTCTTTACAATGCGTATTTGGGCCGCATTAAAACGGCTAGCGCCGCCGGTATGGAAATCGATAATCAAATCGACATCCGGAATAATTTCGTGCATCAATCTGTGCGCCACCCTACTTGCCAACGACCCGTTAGAGCTTCCGGGGAACACCCTGTTCAGGTCGCGCCCATCAGGAAAGGCCCGATTGCTATTTAAAAAACCAAAGATGTTCAGGATGGGCATACAAATAATCGTGCCGCGTTTAGGTTGGTTAATTCGTCTGGCAATCAGTTGCCGTACAATATCAACTCCGTTAATTTCATCGCCGTGGATGCCTGCCGAAAACAAAATCGTAGGCCCAGGTGTTTTGGAACGCTCAATAATGATTGGAATTTCAATTTTTGTGGCAGTATGCAGTTTTGCAATGTTGAAATTGATTTCTCGAGATTCTCCCAGTGCAATATCTTCTCCTAAAATTGTAATCGTATGTTGATTGTCTTCCGGCATAATTGAGATTAAACGTTTCTTTCTATATATCTGATGATACTTTTAGCGATATCTTTTTTAGTGGCGGCCTCAATACCTTCTAATCCAGGGGAGGAATTCACCTCTAAAATTAACGGTCCACGTGACGATTGTAGCATGTCTACACCACATACCCCTAAGCCTAGAACTTTGGCAGCCTTTAATGCTGCATTCTCTTCTTCATCAGTTAGTGAAATGATTTCAGCGCTTCCGCCACGGTGTAAGTTAGATCTGAATTCACCTTCTTTACCTTGGCGCTTCATGGCTCCAACAATATTCCCATCCACAATAAATGCCCTGATATCTGCACCTTTGGCTTCTTTTATAAACTCTTGAATGATGACACGTGCTTGTAATCCGTGAAACGCTTCAATAACCGATTCCGCCGCATTATTGGTTTCAGCCAATACCACGCCCAATCCTTGGGTACCTTCCAATAATTTAATAACCAAGGGCGCTCCACCCACCGAAGCAATCACCTCTGACGCATCCTTCGTGTAATTTGAAAATACCGTTTTTGGCATGCCTAAACCTGCACGTGAGAGCACTTGCAAACTTCTCAGTTTATCCCGAGACCTTACCAATGCCTGCGATTCTACCACGGAAAAGACTTTCATCATCTCAAATTGACGCACTACGGCTGTGCCGTAAAATGTAACGGAAGACCCAATCCGCGGAATAATAGCGTCAACGTTTTCTAACACACGCCCTTTATATAAAATGGCAGGATTCTTTTTTTCAATGATAATATCACATTTTAAAGGATCGATAACTTCACAGGTGTGCTTGCGTTGTCTTGCGGCTTCCACAAGGCGTTGTGTGGAATATAAATGAGGGTTTCTGGATAATACGATAATGTTCATTGAGCTTGATGGCTTTAATTATTAGTGTATAAGTTTAGGTGATGTTTTAAATGATGACGCAAAAACACCTATTTTTATTTGTTGTTATAAGATACATTTTTTTGAGTAACGTCAACGATAAATTTATTGGTTAAAAATTTGCGACCAATCAATATCGGATACCTCATGTCTTCTCTTGTGCTCAAAGTTAATGAAATACTATACTTTTTATTAAATATGACCATAGTAGTTTTTACTTTATAGCGCTTTTGTACAATCCCATTACTGCTTTTCACTTTGGCAAACGTATAGTCCTTAAACCTAATTTCTTTTCCATTGTAATGTGGGTGGCCTTCATCATAAAACAAACACACCAATTCATCAGTGTCCTCATCAACCAAAACCTTATGGCAATGGATGGATGACGTGTAGGCACCAGTATCTATTTTTATATCAATATCAAAAAGATCGAGTGTTGGAAAATCGGCTTTATCGACTCTACCAATTATTTTTTTGGGCATGTTTAAACAGTATTGGCTTGCAAGGTAATAAAAAATCATCCTTTTATAATGGTTTCTGAATGCAGCGCTTTCATAATTAATAATTTTATAAATGCATAACCCATGTTGATAAACTAACATCATCTTGGGCATCCCGTTTCATCATCGGTATTTTTCATCTCTATAGGTAGGGCCAAAGGCTCAAGAAAAGCGTTCTTGATCTTAGTTCATGTTTTAAATAAAATTCTTAAAATTCATGAGGTGGAAATGTTTTGAAGTTGTAGTATCTTTGAAGTATGAGTAAACCTACTTTAGAAATTCAATTGCAAACCTTACCAAATGAACCTGGGGTGTATCAATATTTTGATGCCAATGATAAGATTCTATATGTAGGTAAAGCAAAGGATTTAAAGAAGCGGGTGAGTTCTTATTTCACCAAAAACCACGATTATGGCAAGACCAAAGTATTGGTTAAAAAAATTGTTACCATCAAACATATTGTGGTCGAAACAGAAACAGATGCACTCCTTTTGGAGAATAATCTGATTAAAAAATACCAACCCCGTTATAATGTGCTGCTCAAAGATGACAAATCCTATCCGTGGATCTGCATCAAAAAGGAGCGGTTTCCCCGAGTTTTTTCTACACGTCGTGTATTTAAGGATGGCTCTGAATATTTTGGTCCCTATACCAGTATGAAAACGGTAAAAACCTTGCTAGATTTAATTAAAGGCTTGTATTTGTTGCGTACTTGCAATTATGATTTGGCCCAAGATAAAATTGATGCGGGCAAATTTAAGGTGTGTTTAGAATACCATTTGGGCAATTGTAAAGGACCGTGTGAAGGCTATCAATCAGAACAGGATTACCATGATAACATAGCGGCAATTCGAGAAATCTTAAAAGGTAATTTTAAGGATTCGCTTTCGCAATTTAAACAGCAAATGCGGATTTTTGCTGATGCTATGGAATTTGAGCAGGCGCAACGCATCAAAGATAAAATTGATATTCTCGAAAATTATCAGGCCAAGTCCACCGTCGTCAACCCTAAAATTAGTAATGTAGATGTATTTTCTATTGTTTCAGATGAAGGTTATGGTTATGTAAATTTCTTACAATTGTCTTACGGGTCCATCATCAGATCCCATACTTTGGAAATTAAAAAGAAATTGGACGAGTCTGACGAAGAGTTACTGCAATTGGCCATTACGGAAATTAGGCAGCGGTTTAACAGCACCAGTAGAGAGGTGTACGTACCCTTTGAAGTAGATTTAGGAGAAGATATTAAGGTGAGTACACCCAAATTGGGCGATAAAAAACGTATCTTAGACTTGTCTGAACGCAATGCGAAATACTATCGGATGGAGCGTTTTAAACAGGATAAAATCATCGATCCAGACCGGCATGCCAATAGAATTATGGCCCAAATGAAGGTGGATCTACGATTGAGTGAAGAGCCACGGCATATAGAATGTTTTGACAACTCCAACATTCAGGGCACCAATCCTGTAGCGGCGTGTGTCGTCTTTAAAAACGGGAAACCCAGTAAAAAAGATTACCGTCATTTTAACATTAAAACAGTTGTGGGAGCTGATGATTTTGCGTCTATGGAAGAAGTGGTCTATAGACGGTATAAACGGCTGTTGGAAGAGGCGCAACCCTTGCCGCAGCTCGTCATTATAGACGGTGGCAAAGGGCAGTTGTCCTCAGCCTTAAAAAGTCTGGACCTCTTAAATTTAAGGGGAAAAATTGCCATTATCGGAATTGCAAAGCGGTTGGAAGAATTATTTTATCCGGATGACCCAATTCCACTATATTTGGACAAAAAGAGCGAGACCCTAAAAGTCATTCAGCAGTTGCGCAACGAGGCCCACAGGTTTGGGATTGAACACCACCGTAACCGACGAAGCAAAGGCGCTTTAACTACTGAGCTGGAATTGATTCCAGGCATAGGCGAGCAATCTATTGTAGACTTAATGACACATTTTAAAACTATAAAACGGATCAGTAGCGCTACCTTTGAAGCGTTAGAACCCATTATTGGCGCCTCAAGAGCAAGAAAGATTCTTGAGTATTACAAAAAATAACCCCGTACACCATTGTTGTAGGTCATAAAGTCCTACAACTTATAAACACACACCTTGAAAACTAAATTTTCCATCACCTTAATTTTTTTATGTTCTTGCTTTTTAATGAGTGCTCAGAATACGATTCCTGAACCACAAAAAGAACCTAAAATTGGTTTGGTTTTAAGTGGTGGTGGTGCAAAAGGTTTTGCGCATATTGGGGTTTTAAAGGTCATTGACAGCTTAAATATTAAGGTGGATTATATTGCTGGTACGAGTATGGGGGCTATCATAGGATCGTTATATGCATCAGGCTATTCGGGGAATCAACTGGATTCGATTTTTAAAGCGGTTAATTTTGATGATGTTATTAGCGACTTCCTCCCCCGCTCCGCAAAAACATTTTATGAACGCGATAATTCTGAACGTTATGCGGTAACCTTACCGTTTACTAATTTTAAATTAAACTTGCCATCAGCTTTATCGAGAGGGCAAAATGTATTTAACCTCCTCTCTAAATTAACTCTGCACGTTACCGATATTCCTGATTTCGAAAAACTGCCCATCCCGTTCTTTTGTGTTGCTACCAACATGGAGACCGGAGAGGCCATAATTTTAGAACAGGGCAATCTGTCCCAGACCGTAACGGCCAGTGGTGCATTTCCGTCTCTGTTCCAGCCCGTAATTATTAATGACCAGGTACTCATTGACGGTGGTGTCACTAATAATTACCCTATTGAAGAGCTGAGAGCCAAGGGCATGGATATTATCATTGGGGTAGACGTTCAAGATGGACTGGCCAGCCGCGACGATTTAAATACCGCACCTTCAATTTTACTCCAAATCAACAATTACCGCACCATTAGCGATATGATAAAAAAGGCTGAAGTTACGGATATCTATATCAAACCAGATATTACTAAATATACCGTAGTCTCCTTTAGTGAAGGCAAAAAGATTATCGAGAGTGGGGAAAATGCTGCCCGGCTTGAAGTGGATGCCTTAAGTAAACTTCCAAAGTATAAAACGAAAAGAGAAGTGAATATCAATCTCACTTCTATTGACAGCATTGCCATTGAACAGGTGAGAATACACGGCAATAATCGGTATACTCGGGCGTATATTTTAGGAAAATTAAAGCTCATTGAGGGTACAAAGGTGAGCTATGATGATTTTAGTGAAGGGGTAAATAACTTGGTGGCCACTAATAACTTTACCACTTTTTATTACGAGTTTCAGGAGGCCAAAACCGCAGGTGCATATAATTTATCGGCGACGGTTCAAGAAAGCAATACTACCAATTTCTTAAAATTTGGTTTGCATTATGATGACCTTTATAAAAGTGCGGCATTAGTAAATTTAACTAAAAAACGAGCGCTTTTAGATGATGATGTAGTGTCTTTAGATTTGATTTTGGGCGATCAGGTGCGCTATAATTTTGAATATTATATTGATAAAGGCTTCTATTGGAGTGTTGGGGTCCGATCGCGGTTTAATCAATTTAATAGAAATGTCAATCCCAAGCTATTTTTGAATGATTATGAGCAATCCTTGGTAGGCCTAAACAAGATTGATGTTGAATTGGAAGATCAGACTAACCAACTCTATATTCAAACCTTGTTTAGAAAGGATTTTGCGCTGAGTTTGGGCGGCGAGCATAAACGCTTGAAAATAAAATCGGAAACCGTTGTTTCCAATGGCCAAGATAAAGAACGGTTTTTTGAAAACACCGATTATTTGTCGGTGTTTGGTACGTTGAGGTTGGACCGATATGACAATAAATACTATCCAAAAAACGGGGTCTATTTTAGCGGCGATTTTCATCTCTATTTTCATGCCTCACACTTTAATGCCGATTTTAACAAGTTTTCTATAGCTAAGGCTGACATAGGCTATGCTTTTGGGATTTCAGATAAACTTTCTGCCAACATTTTCACCCAGGGCGGATTTAAAATTGGAGATACCAGCACGCAATCGCTCGATTTTGCATTGGGTGGTTACGGGAATAACTTCATCAATAATTTCATCTCTTTTTACGGGTATGACTACGTAGCGCTCACGGGAGATAGTTTTGTTAAGGGTACTTTAAGTCTTGATTATGAATTGTTCAATAAAAACCACATTACGTTGGCGGCCAACTTTACCAATATCGGGTATGGTCTTTTTGAGTCGGGAGATTGGATGGCCTCACCTTATACCGGATATGCGGTTGGTTACGGCTTGGAAACTTTTTTAGGACCAATTGAAGCGAAATACACCTATTCTCCGGAGCTTGGCAATAGCATTTGGCTGTTTAATTTAGGGTTCTGGTTTTAGAATTTGATTATGCACTACGACTGCGCTCAGTGAGACTGAGTGTTGATTGGTGCTTAACTGCACTTCGACTGTGCTTAGTGTGACAGTATAAGGTTGGTAGTTTGAAGCACTTCGACTGCGCTCAGTGTGACAATAGGTAGTTTTTGGTTTTAATACACTTCGACTGCGCTCAGTGTGACAACCTTTAAGTTTCTTTAAAGTTTATAAGCCACTTTGAACATTACAATTCTTGGAAGTATAAACGTTTTGCTATCACTAATCAAAAAACTGTTAAAGGCGTTCTGTTGTTTAAACCCTTTATCGAACAAATTAGTGGCATTAATTTCAAAGCCCCAAGGACTATCTTCCAATTGATAAAATAACGAAGCATTTGCCGTGTCAAAAGTGTTTTTGGTGTTGTTATTTTTATTATGGTAACTGTCAAAAGCATAATCTGCTTTAAAAACAAAATTATTAAAGTCGTATTGAAGGTTAAAAAAAAGATTGTCGTTTTCAAAATTGTTTGTGATGTTGGATGAACGGTAATTGCTGAAGTCTTTTTTATAACCAACTTCTATATTTGGATAAGATTTAAAAAAGGTCTCAGCACTTATGGTTGAAGAAACAGATTTTGAACTATTAAGACGTGTGTCGTCATTTAAAATTTGATAAAAGTCGTTGTATCTGAAGTTACTTCGCAGTTTGTAGCGAATCTTGTTAATTTTTTTTGAAATCTGTCCACTTAGGTTCCAGTTATGTTCCGGTTGATCAAACATGATGAGCGTATTGAATTGTTCAATCCCTTGTAATTGGGTGACGCTTTTAAAATGGGTCACCTTTTTATTAAAGCTTGTATTCAGGTTGAGGTTCAAATTCTTAAAAAGGCTAAACTTAAAATAACTCAAATTAACGCTGTGGTATAATTGATTCTCTAACCTGGTGTTTCCTTTATACACACTATTAAAATGGTTCAAAATAAAATTATTGGCAAGTTGATCAATCCCTGGAAAACGGGCGTTTAGACTGTATTTAAAATTAATTTTCTCACTGTTATTGAATTCTATTTTGGTGGTGAATTGGGGGAGCAGTAATGCTTTGGTGTTACTGAAGCGCTCGTCAAACTGTTTGGTGTTCCAACTGTAAAAATGAGCGTAGAGCATTGGTTTAAAGGTGGCGATGCCAATTTGAAATTTGTATTCCAATCCTACAAATGTGTTTACAAATTGATAGCTAAAATCATTCCCAAAACCAGCCGACTTAAAATTGTTGTTGGTGCCATCACTCAACAGCTGTTCATCTGTATTATAGAAATTACTGAAAGCCGCATTGATGCCAACGCTCGTATAAAGGTGGTTGAAATTATTGAGCACCCAATAGTCTTTAGTAATGGCGTTTACAGTATGTGCGCGACTTCGTTTGGTTTGTAAAATAGTATAAAGATCATCATCTTCCAGCGGAATCAAGTCTTGTAGAATTTTTTGGTTGGTCAACCATTCCGTTAAGGGTTTGTCATTTTGAAAGTTGTAGGTAGCTTCCAACGTTAATGTATGGTCTTTTGAAAGTTTACGGCTATACGTAAGGTTCTGTTTTAGGTTGATAGCCTTGATATCTGTATGTGTTGCTATAGTGTTGTTTTGAATAGGATTGATGGTGCTTATCAATCCTTGGCTTTCATTATTGGTCACCTTTATAAAACTATTGTAGGCAAGATCTTCTTCAAAACTTGGGTTATATTTAAGGGTGATTTTACCAATGGTAAAAAAGTTATTGAATTTTTTTGCGGTGTTTCTGTCTTCAAAATAAGGTTCATTAGTATTTAAATACTCATTTACAGTAGCGCTTTCGGTATCTGTTTTACTGTTTGAACTGATGACGTAGCCACTAATATCCGTAACATTAGTAACGGACTGCCGTATATTTAAAGCAGCAAATTGATTGGTATTTGCGGTATAATCCTGATTGTTGAGGTAGTTTGCAAAGTCACTATTAAATAAATCAAAGTAACTACCAGCATCATTTAAGAGTTTGCCAAAACCACCTTCAAATTCTAAATAATCTCGAAAACTAAAACTCTTAATACCTTGGTTGTTGAGGTCGCCAATAAAATTGACATTGGTTTTAGGGCTGTAATAAAATAGGTTGGGGTGGATGAGGTAACGGTCCTTAATGCCTGCCCCAACTTCAACATCTCCAAAGGTAAACTTTTTCTTGTCTTCCTTTAGCTTGATGTTCATGGCCATATCCTCACTATCCTGCAACCCTTTTAACATGGCCACCTCGTTATAGTTGTCCAAAATTTCAACTTTGTCCACCGCATCCGCAGGAATGTTATTAACCGCTAATTTGCTATCGCCCGTAAAAAAAGTTTTGTATTCCACTAATACCTTGGTTACCTTTTTGCCTTGCACGGTGACGTTGCCCGCTCTATCTACTTCTACTCCTGGTAATTTTTTGAGGGCATCCCGTAGTTTGCGTTCTTCACCAGTAACAAATTTACTAACATCGTAAGTTATGGTGTCTTTTTTGACCACAATTGGTGGGGTGTAGTTAATGGTAACTTCGTTTAATTGGTTTGGATTTTCTTTGAGTGTAAAGTTTTGGATCAGGTCTTCGTCTGTGGTAGTTAAAACTTGCGTATGTGGTGTAAAGCCCAGAAAACTAACCGTTACGTTATAGGTTTGGTTTTTGGAGAGACCAAGTTTGTAACTTCCATTTTCCTCTGTAATCGCAAATTTGACAGCCTCGTTATCGTTTTGTGGGATGGCTAAAATGTTGGCGTAGGCTAATGTGGTTTGTAGGGTATCTTTGACCTTACCTGAAATCTTGACCTGTTGGGCGTAAGAAGAAAATCCTGCTGTGAGCAGCAGGATTTTCAAAATTTCTTTAACTTTTGATAAACTATTAGCCACCAATATATTCTTTGAAGTTTTCTTTTGTGATTACGGGTTTCAAGTCAAAATATTCATCTCGAGTGATCACTTTTCCTTTCGTCGGTTTACCTACTTCTACATTGGATTCAGGGTTTAAGTTTAAAGATTCAACGTAATATGTGAGCATGTCCTCTTTCAACTCGAAAATTAAACCAGGTAATCCACCAAAATTCTTAGGGCCTAAATTAAGTGCTATCTCAGGACAGAACCATGCTTCAATTTTCTTAAAATGATCTCCTTTTGTTAAACTTCGAGCTTTAATGGTAGCCAACGCCTTATAGCATAAATACTGATTTATTTTTTTTTCTTCATTCGTGATTTCCCATTTTAAATCTTCTGTGGATGAAGTAATTAAATAGAGACGATCAGTGCTGACTTGTTCAATAAGTTCCTTTGTATCATTGTTTCTGTAAAACACGGAACTAAAGGACCTCACTATTGAATTATAACCTCTCTCATTTGACATGCCAACGTTTTTACCTTTATTCAAATAAAATTGTGACTCAGAATCCTTAAAGTCTAAGTTAAAGTACAAACTATCTCTTATACGACTCATAGAATTCATTAGTTTATAGAATCTCTGTTGCGATTGAGAATGATCTTCTTGAGATTTCAATTCATCAGTTACAATTCTGTAAACAACGTTGCCTTTATTCTGAGCATCAATAGCTGAGAAATAAAAAAAGCAAAAAATAAATAAGTAGATAGGTCTCATAAATTATTTAATTTACACATGCATCCCATAATCCGTCGACATCCCAGCCCCTACATCCTGCGTAAAACACATTACCTAGACAAGTAACTTGGGCTTCGTTATAACCTTGTGCATCCGCGACTTCGATCTACTCAAAAGTTTCGTCAACACAATCATTAGTAGTTACTTCTATAGTCCTTTTGTTTTCTTTCGCATCAGAATTATGTAAATTGGTCATTCCAAATGTTAAGCCCAAGCTTAATAAAAATTTAAATAATACGATTTTCTTCGTAATTTCTAAATTTTAAAGCCTAGTCTTATTTATTTCAGGCTAATGGTTAATAATTTGTTTTCTACAAAGTCTTAAAAAAATAAACCAGCTGGTTTTTGGATCAATCCAATTTGTCTCAAATGGCTAAGAAGTGACTTTGTAATTACTCCAAAAACTATCATCAACCCTGTAAACATAAAAAAATAAAAAATGATAAATACAAATTTTTCTTAGATTTGTTTTAGTCGTAACCGGATGATGTTGAGGGTTATGTGTTTTTTAGACCTTACAATATATTGCTGCGGTTGAAGACTACGGGAAAACCGTAATCGAAATTTTTAAACTTTTTTTTAACCATTCTTTGAGGAATTATGCGAACGCATACATTGATAGATTGATCCCAATCTTTTTTCTATATTTGTAACATGACCACACTTTTCTGGACCGGTTTACTTAGTCATCTTCAATTCCTTATTAAAAGGAATCCAGAATAAGAGCGCATAATTTTTTAATAATTTCTACCAGAGACCTTAAGGTTCAGTACCTTTATTTATCTCAATTTCAGTATCTTTATAAGTAAGCTAAATGATCACTCAGTTTGCAAAACCGTTTGAAGCAGTTGTGGAGGCGGGAAGTGAAATTGAAAATGAAGCCGAAATTGAAATTGAAATGAGCTTATATGATTTTATATTTTGAATGTTGGTAAGCGAAGAAAAGCACTCGAATTCTGACCCAAAACTCACAGCTAATACCTAGAAAAAATGCCATTTTATCATAAACTCGGGAACATACCTCCCAAAAGACATACGCAATTCCGAAAACCGGATGGCAGCTTGTATTCTGAACAATTGTTTGGCACCATCGGTTTTGATGGCATGTACACCAATTCCTATCATGAGCAACGTCCAACCCAGGTTAAGGAAATTAGAAAACAATACAGTGTAGCGCCCAAAATTGCCAAGGCCAATCACATTCAATCGTATCGCTTCCGCGGATTTGAAGTGAAGCCTGAAAATGATTATTTGGAAAGCCGTAAAACGGTGCTTACCAATTCAGACTGCAGCATCATTTTAGCAGCACCAAAACAGTCTACCACAGGGTATTTTTATAAAAATACCGATGCTGATGAATTGATTTTTATTCATAAAGGCAGTGGAAAACTTCGCACACATCTCGGAAATCTCGATTTTAAATATGGCGATTATCTGCTCGTGCCGAGAGGCATCATCTATAAAATGGATTTTGATACGGAAGATAACCGCTTGTTCATTGTCGAGTCTCGCCGCCCAATCTACACTCCAAAACGTTACCGTAACTGGTTTGGACAATTATTGGAACATGCGCCGTATTGTGAACGCGACTTGCGGCGTCCTCAAGAATTGGAAACCCATAATGAAACTGGCGATTTTCTCATTAAAGTCAAAAAGCAAAATGACATGTTTGAAATGGTCTATGCGGCACATCCTTTTGATGTGGTGGGTTATGATGGGTACAATTATCCGTATGCCTTTTCAATCCACGATTTTGAACCCATTACGGGACGCATCCACCAACCGCCTCCTGTGCATCAAACGTTCGAAACCGATGCTTTTGTAGTCTGTAGCTTTGTGCCACGTTTGTATGATTACCATCCGTTGAGCATTCCTGCGCCTTATAATCATAGTAATATTGATAGTGATGAGGTGTTGTATTATGTGGACGGCGATTTCATGAGCCGTAATGATGTAGATGCGGGGCATATTTCATTACATCCCGCTGGTATCCCGCACGGTCCGCACCCAGGAGCCGTAGAACGCAGTTTGGGGAAAACTAAAACCGATGAATTGGCCGTAATGGTCGATACGTTTAAACCGTTGCAGATTACGGAAGAAGCGTTAAAAATTGCGGATGAGGATTATTTTAGGTCGTGGGTTTGATAGTATTGAGTAGTTAGTATTGAGAATTAAGTACAAAGAACAAAGAACAAAGAACATAGAATAGAGAGAAGAGAGATGTTGAAGTGTGGAGCACGGTGACGTTGACCCTTATGTTGTTGCTTTATAATAATATTTAACTACCTACTTAAATTCTCCTCCTCGTAAAGGAGGAGTGGATTCTGCTTCAGTAGAGAAGCAGAAGACGAGGTGGTTTTAGTTTGATTATTTAATTATAAGAAGGATTGAATGTTGAATAGGGAGTATAGCATAACTGCTTGCATTTCAAATTTGAAATAAAACATAACAAAAGGAAAATTTGAAAAGCAAGACTAAGGACATGAGAAATTGGAGAATGTAAGGTCTCTATTCTCTTCTCTCTATTCAAAAAAAAAGATAAAAGAAAATAGAGTGATTAAACATCATCTAAATCATAACATAAAATAAAATTAAAAAATGAGTAAAGACATAAAATCCGTAGACTACGGGCTAAAGAAAATTTTTGAAGGGGCAGCAGACTTTTTGCCACTATTAGGGACAGATTACGTAGAGTTTTATGTGGGGAATGCCAAGCAAGCAGCTCACTTTTATAAAACTGCTTTCGGCTTTCAAAGTTATGCCTATAAAGGTTTAGAAACGGGATCGAGAGATGAGGTGAGTTATGTGCTCAAACAGGATAAAATCCGTTTGGTATTGACCACACCGTTAAATAGCAAATCGCCAATTAACGACCATATCGTGAAACATGGTGATGGAGTTAAAGTCGTTGCGCTTTGGGTGGATGATGCGCGTAGTGCGTATGAAGAAACTACCAAACGCGGTGCAAAATCCTATATGGAACCTACCGTGGAAACGGATGAACATGGAGAAGTGGTAAGAGCCGGGATTTATACTTATGGAGAAACCGTCCACATGTTTGTAGAACGTAAAAATTATAAGGGCACATTTATGCCTGGATTTAAAGCATGGAAATCTGATTACAATCCGGAGCCTGTAGGCTTGAAATTTATTGACCATATGGTCGGTAATGTGGGTTGGGGCGAAATGAATACTTGGGTCAAATGGTATGAAGATGTGATGGGCTTTGTAAACTTCCTCTCTTTTGATGATAAGCAAATCCATACCGAATATTCGGCGTTGATGAGTAAGGTCATGAGCAACGGCAATGGCCGTATCAAATTCCCGATCAATGAACCAGCGGAAGGTAAAAAACGCTCGCAAATTGAGGAATACCTCGATTTTTATGAAGGTCCAGGCGTGCAACATATTGCGGTAGCAACGGATGATATTATTACTACCGTGTCTCAGTTGCGATTGCGAGGCGTTGAGTTTTTATCAACGCCGCCAGAAGCGTATTACAATGCTGTTCCGGGACGTTTGGAAGCCTATAGCCATGAATTGCGTGAGGACATTGAAAAATTAAAAAGCTTGGGCATCATGATTGATGCGGATGAGGAAGGCTATTTGTTACAAATCTTTACCAAACCAGTGGAGGATCGACCTACCTTATTTTTTGAAATTATACAGCGTATGGGTGCTAAAGGCTTTGGTGCCGGCAATTTTAAAGCACTTTTCGAATCTATAGAACGAGAGCAAGCGTTACGTGGTACACTCTAACTAAAACGCTAACAAATATTTAACTTTATAGTCGGTTTAAAAACTCCGCATTAATTTGACGGAGTTTTATTGTTTTAATACTTTTGGAACGCTAATTGTAAATATTGGGGATACATACGAAAGCCTCGTATAAGAAGTTATATTTACAATTATTCGGAATTATGAAAAAATTTAAATTACTTATTGCATTATTCTTCGTAGTCCTCAGCGTCTCTGCCCAAGTGAAACAAGATAAATATGCTTTCCAAGAAGGCGAATGGTTCAAATTTAAAATGAGCTATAGCGGATTTTTGAAAGCCGGAAATGCCACCTTGGAAGTAAAGGAATCCAGGTTGAATGGAAAAGAAGTGTATCACGTGGTTGGAAAAGGCTGGACGTCAGGAGCCATCAAATGGTTTTTTAAGGTCAAGGACCGCTACGAATCCTATTTTGATAAACACACAGGCTTACCTTATAAGTTTATTAGAAATATAGATGAAGGCGGACATACTAAAGATATAGAAATCGAGTTTGATCATAAGGCATCTTTAGCCCACGTCACGGATAAGAAACGCAAGACTGATGCCTCCTATTCAGTAGAAAACAATGTCCAGGACATGGTTTCGGCATTTTACTATCTTAGAAATAACTACAACACCAACTCCATTAAAGAAGGAGAGGTGGTCAGCTTAAATATGTTTTTTGATGAGGAAAATTATAATTTCCGACTCAAATTTTTAGGAAGAGAGGAGTTGAATACCCCTTTCGGAACTATCAAGACCCTTAAATTTAGACCTTATGTCATGGCAGGTCGTGTGTTTAAGGAAAAGGAAAGCTTGACACTATGGGTCAGTGCTGACGACAATAAGATTCCGTTGCGCATACAAGCCGATTTGGCAGTTGGTTCTTTACGCGCCGATTTAGAAGCTTTTAAAGGCTTAAAACATTCATTTAAAGTAGAATTTTAATACTAATGTCCAACCCACAAGATTTTGATCCTGTTTTAAAGGAACTGCAGCAAAAATACGCTGCCATAGACCAAGATACCCACACGCATTTAGAAGGCTTACTCTACAGTAAGCCTATTACATATTGGGATTATATCCAAACCGACGCGCTGTTAAATTTACAGATTCAGCGCACGACACTTCCTGACGAGATGGTCTTTATTGGCTATCATCAAATTAATGAGCTGTTGTTCAAAATGATTCTTTGGGAAATTTCCCAAGTATCAGAAAATGATGCCATAACCGCTACCTTTTTTGAATCGAAATTAATGCGGGTCAGCAGGTATTTTGATATGCTAACCACCTCTTTCAACATCATGAGAGAAGGGATGGATGTAGAGCAGTACATGAAATTCAGAAACACGTTGACGCCCGCTAGCGGATTTCAGAGCGCGCAGTACCGATTGATTGAGTTCGCCTCTACAGAGTTGATCAATCTTATCGATTACCGTTTCCGTAAGAATATTGACCGGAATACGCCTTTCTCCCATGCCTTTGAACATTTGTATTGGCAAGCCGCGGGAAAAGATTATGAAACCGGTAAAAAGTCTATCTTGCTGGTCAATTTTGAAAAGCGCTATAAAGACGAATTTATTCGATTTATGGAGGCCCACAACACTAAAAATTTGTGGACCAAATTTAAAGAGCTTCCAGAAGCTGATCAAAACGATGACGATTTGGTGAAAGCCATGCGTCATTATGATTATACGGTAAACGTCACTTGGGTAATGGCGCATTACAATGCCGCAAAACATTATATAGAAAGTGCCTCTGGAGGTGGCGAAGCTACAGGAGGTAGCGATTGGAAAAAATATATGCATCCGAAATACCAAAGACGGATATTTTTTCCTGAACTTTGGAGTGAAAATGAATTAAAAAACTGGGGGAATGACCTCTAAAAATTAGGGTAGTTGATGTATCAAAAAAGTATAGTAGTAGCACTGTTGTTGGGCGTGATGATGTGGTCGTGCAAAGATGATGAAGCGGGTAAAGATAAAGCACCTTTTCAAGCATACATAGAACCTGCAGAGCTTAGAGAGTTCGGATTCAACCTTAACGATTATGTGGTAAAGAAAGACACCATCAGGTCGGGCGATAGCTTTGGTGCCATTTTGCAGCGTCATAATGTCGATTATTCAAAGATCTATGAGATTTCTGAAAGTGCCAAGGAATCGTTCGATATCCGGAAATTAAGAGCAGGAAACCCTTACACCTTACTGTTGGCAAAAGACAGTTTGCAAACGCCACAATGCTTCATCTATCAAGAAAACAATATAGATTATGTGGTGATACATTTCGCGGATTCCATCAACACCTATAAAGAGAAAAAACCGGTTACGGTAGTCACAAAAGAGGCTTCGGGAGAAATTAATGGGAGTTTATCGGTAACTATGGATGCCCAAGGTCTGCCCCAAAGTCTGATTGGAGAAATGGCGGATATCTACGCCTGGACGATCAACTTCTGGAAACTTCAAAAAGGGGACAAATTCAAAATTATTTACAAGCAGCGTTATATTGAAGATTCTATTTATGCAGGATTGGACGGTATTGAAGCCGCGTATTTTCAGCATAAAGGTGAAGATTTTTACGCCTTCAAGTTTGCCACCGATTCCCTCAGCAAAAAGGGAGATTTCTTTGATGAGAAAGCCAAAAGTTTAAAGCGTGCATTTTTGAAGGCACCCGTGAATTTCGGACGGATTTCATCACGCTATAATCTCAACAGACGAATTGCCTATTACGGGTACGCCTTGAGACCTCATAAAGGCACTGACTTTGCCGCGCCTATCGGAACGCCAATTTTAGCCACTGCCAACGGTACGGTGGTCGAATCGACCCAACGTGGCGGTAACGGTAAGTATGTAAAGATTAAACACAGTGACACGTATAGCACGCAGTATTTGCACATGCGCAACCAAGCCGTTAAAAAAGGTCAGTTTGTTAAACAAGGTGACGTTATTGGGTATGTGGGCATGACCGGAAACACTGGAGGTCCGCACGTCTGTTATCGTTTTTGGAAAAATGGGCAGCAGGTAGATCCGTTTAAGGAAAAATTACCTACGTCAGAATCCATCCCCAACCATCTGGTGGTAAAATACCAAGACTTTATCAAGCCTTTAAAATCGCAATTGGATAAAATTCCGTATAAATATCTTAACGAAACAACGATAGAACAGGGATATTCCATCACAAAAAACTAACTCATGGCCTTACCAAAAATCAACCCGACCCAAACAAAAGCTTGGTCAAAACTTCAAGACCATTATAAAAGTATTAAGGATGTGCATATGACCCAGTGGTTTTCTGAACACGAAAATCGCGCGTCAGACATGACCATCCAATGGGACGATTTTTATGTAGACTATTCTAAAAATAGAATGGATGCCAAAACCATGGCGTTGCTTTTGGAGCTGGCGGAAGAGACCGAATTAAAATCGGCTATTGCTAAGCAATTTGAAGGGGATGTCATCAATGAAACTGAGGGTAGGGAAGTACTCCACACGGCTTTAAGGAATCCGAAGTCCGCTAAAGTCATGGTAGAAGGTGAAGATGTTATGCCTGAAATTCATGAGGTTAAAGAACAAATGAAATCCTTTACCGACAGTGTCGTGCACGGTACTAAAAAAGGCTACACCAACAAAACCTTTACCGATGTGGTGAATATCGGAATTGGGGGTTCTGATTTAGGTCCGGCGATGGTCGTGGATGCACTTCAGTATTACAAAAATCAGCTGACCACGCATTTTGTGAGCAATGTTGATGGTGATCATGTCAATGAAGTCCTTAAAAAACTAAACCCAGAAACCACACTGTTTGTGATTGTTTCAAAAACGTTCACCACTCAGGAAACTTTATCTAATGCCAATACCATTAAAGCCTGGTTTTTAAAATCGGCATCAGAAGCGGATATTGCCAAGCATTTTGTGGCCGTTTCTACTAATATAGAACAGGTCAAAAGTTTCGGGATTGACGAAACCAATATTTTCCCAATGTGGAATTGGGTGGGCGGTCGATTCTCCTTATGGAGTGCCGTTGGTCTTTCTATCAGTTTGGCGGTAGGTTACGACAATTTTGATAAGTTGTTGGCGGGTGCCCATGACATGGACAAGCATTTCAAATCTGAAAATTTTGAAACCAATATTCCGGTGGTCTTGGCCTTAATCGGTATTTGGTATACCAATTTCTTTCAATCAGAAAGTGAAGCCGTTATTGGTTATTCGCAATATCTAAATCAGTTTGCCACGTATTTGCAACAGGCCAATATGGAAAGTAATGGCAAGAGCGTGGACAGAAATGGCCATAAAGTAACCTACCAAACGGGGAACATCGTTTGGGGAGAACCAGGCACCAATTCGCAGCACGCTTTTTTCCAATTGATCCACCAAGGGACAAAATTGATTCCGGCCGATTTTATTGGGTTTGCAACCTCTCTACACGGTAATAAAGACCATCAGGATAAACTGATGTCCAATTTTATTGCCCAAACTGAAGCGCTTTTAAACGGCAAGTCCGAAAAAGATGTTAACACTGAATCTGAGACTCAAGGGGTTAGCAAAGCAATGGGCGCACCCTTAGCGCCTTTTAAAGTTTTTGAAGGCAATAAACCTACCAACACCATTTTAATTAACAAGTTGACGCCTAAAAGCTTAGGGAAACTGATTGCGCTTTATGAGCATAAGATCTTTGTACAGGGCGTCATTTGGAACGTTTACAGTTATGATCAGTTTGGGGTGGAACTTGGGAAGCAGTTGGCCACTAAAATTTTAAAGGAATTCGATTCGGCTGATCAAATTGGCAATCATGATAGTTCTACCTTCAATCTATTGGCATTCTACAAAAAATTAAGATAATCATTGTTAAGAACTTTTGTGGTTCTTAGATCCGGTACCATTTTTTCAATGTTAAAAAATGTTAATTTCGTGGTGTTAAAAATTTCTTAACGTTTAAGTAATATGAAATCGTAATAAAGGTTTAATTTTGCGCGAAATTTAAAATCTAATTTTTAAACATTAAAAATGAAAAAATTTACTCAATTCTTAATGATGTC
>Ga0114916_1000300_pt1 | contig 35492 bp, 35 predicted proteins | sample MalvirAntarct_66_FD_83501 | JGI IMG/M metagenome (GOLD analysis project Ga0114916, IMG submission 83501) | Marine viral communities from the Global Malaspina Expedition - Malaspina viral metaG Antarct_66 | ecosystem: Environmental > Aquatic > Marine > Oceanic | place: West Anvers Island... | reverse complement strand
ACATAGCTCAACCGGATCAGGATGGGCCTTGGGATGGTGTTGAGGAGTAATTTAAAGAGTGTCTTCAAGCTATTATATTAATTTCAATTTGGAAGTTGGAATTTTTTTGACACGAATTTCACTAATTATCACGAACCAACTTGTAAAATTTTATTTCACGTATTATATTACATAGAGTTTTCTTTTTAGCTTAAAGAACAAACCTTTTATATTTCAGACTGTCTTCTCCAAAATTGATTAATAGGCCGAGTTTAAGTTTTGTAACTGCTAAATAATTTAATGTCTGCTTCAGATGAGCCGTATTTAAACATTCAATGGCTTTAATCTCCAATACAATTTTATCTTCAATAATAAAATCAGCTTTGTATTGGTGAGAAAGAATATTTCCTTTGTAACTTATGGCATACTTCTTTTCTCTTGAATAGTTGATACTATGATCCATAAATTCAATTTCCAAAGCATCGCTATATACCACTTCATTAAACCCTTTGCCTAATTCACGATGCACCTCCATACAAATACCAACAATTTTGTAAGCTTCTTCACGATAAATTAAATTCTCATTCATTCTTTAGTTGCCTATGATGAAATTTTACGAGAAGTTAAATTAGTGATAATTTGTGAAATTCGTGTCTATAACAAAAGAGCCTCCGCGGCTAAGTCTTAATTCTTATCAGACTGAATCCTTCATGTTTTATAAATACACCCGGGATTTCCCATTATCATTCACTATTTTATTGCTTATGATGAAATTTTACGTGAGTAATATTAGTGATAATTTGTGGAATTCGTGTCTACAACAAAAGAGCCTCCCGCCTAAACTCATCTTCCTCATCAGACACAATCCCCAAGGCCTCATAAACATACCCAAACGTAGAGAGAATCTCCGGCTTTCCATCAATGATGGCCACATCATGCTCAAAATGTGCGCTAGGTTTACCATCTAGAGTCACAATCGTCCAACCGTCATCCAACTGTTTGATACGATGTGTGCCTAAATTGATCATCGGTTCAATGGCTACTACCATGCCTTCAATAAATTTCTTACCACGACCGCGTTTGCCATAATTAGGCATTTCCGGATCTTCGTGCATTTTCTTGCCCAAACCATGACCCACCAACTCTCGCACCACACCGTAACCTTCAGCTTCACAATAATTCTGAATGGCGTAACCAACATCACCCACACGATTGCCTACTTTCAGCTCTCTAATGCCCACATACAATGATTCCTTGGTAATTTGCAAAAGTTTTTTTGTTTCGGGAGCTACTTCACCAATTTCGAAGGTGTAGGCATGGTCACCATAGAATTCATTCTTTATGGCTCCACAATCTATTGCTACCACGTCGCCCTCCTTTAATGGGATATCAGTTGGGAGTCCATGAACAACGGCTTCATTCGTACTACAAAGTAAGGTGGATGGACAGTCATAAAGACCTAAAAATCCAGGAATAGCGCCTTGTGCGCGAATAAATTCTTCGGCCATCTTGTCCAATTGCATAGTGGTTACTCCAGGTTTCACTTCCTTGGCTAACATTCCTAAAGTTTTGGAAACGATGAGCGCGCTTTCCCGCATCAATTCTATCTCTTCGCGTGTTTTTTGTATGATCATTGTAGAAAAAATTAGTGGCAAAGATACTTAAAATAAATAGGATGGACATTTTTTGAAAACATGACTTTCGACAGTTTTTTACTCAATTTTGTTGAATAGTTTTGTAATTAAATTGAGAGAATATGTACAAATCTGTTTCTGCAGAAGAAGCTTTAAAGGCTGTAAAATCAAATGATCGTATTTATATTCAAGCCGCCGCCGCTGCACCGCAGTTGCTCATAAATGCTCTTGCTCACCGGCATGAGGAACTTAGAAATGTAGAAATTTGCCAATTGCATACCGAAGGCGAAGCGCCTTATGCCAACCCGGAATTCCGCGAAAGTTTTCACGTCAATTGCTTTTTTATAGGTAAGAATGTGAGGCATACCATAAAAGCCGGAAACGGATCTTATACCCCTGTATTTTTGAGTGAATTGCCCTTACTTTTTAAGCGCCGCATTTTGGAATTAGATGTGGTGCTCATTCATGTCTCAGTCCCTGACAGACATGGGTATTGTTCGCTTGGTGTATCTGTGGAAGCGACTTTGGCTGCCATTGACAATGCCAAATATGTGATTGCACAAGTGAATAAACAAATGCCTCGAACTCACGGTGCTGGTATTATTCATATGAATGAAATTGATGCGTTTGTTGATTGTGATGAGCCATTGCCAGTTCATGAACTTTCTGAGCCTACTGCTATAGAAGGAAAGATAGGCGATTTTGTTGCCAGTTTAATTGATGACAGAAGTACATTGCAAATGGGGATTGGGAGCATTCCTAATGCAGTTTTGACCCGATTGACCAATCATCAAGATTTAGGCTTGCATACTGAAATGTTTAGTGATGGCGTTATCGATCTGATTTTAAAGAATGTGATAAATGGCAATTATAAACACATTAATAGAGGTAGAGCTTTAGCAACATTTTTAATGGGATCCAAGCGGTTGTATGATTATGTAGATGATAATCCGTTTATAGAAATGCGCGCCTCCAATTATACTAATGATGTGGCCATCATTAAACAAAATCCGCGAATGGTAGCGATAAATTCTGCCATTGAGGTGGATGTTACGGGGCAGGTATGTGCAGATTCTATTGGCTCACAGATGTACTCAGGTGTAGGCGGACAAATGGATTTTATTAGAGGCGCCTCTTTAAGTGAAGGTGGGAAAGCCATTATTGCACTTCCTTCCCAAACCGCATCCGGAATCAGTAGAATTGTACCAAGTCTAAAACCTGGCGCTGGCGTAGTCACCACTCGCGCGCACGTCAACTATGTGGTAACCGAATATGGGATTGCAGAATTATACGGAAAAACAATCAAGAACAGAGTGAAAGCTTTGGTGGGCATCTCCCATCCCAACCATCAAGAGGCTATAGACCGGCATTATTTTGACTTGTTACGGAATTAATCCTTATCTGAAAAATGCAAATAATCCTTTTTTTCGTGGGATAGGAATGTTTGGTTCCTCATCAGTAATCATTTGATAAATTTCGCCCCAACCCAAGACACCTCCGATATTGCGGTCATCAATAAAAAGATCGGCATTAATTTTTCGGCTTTTTGTCTGGTCAAATTGCTCTTCCGGAAAGCTGCTGTTGACGGCGTAAAACGTGATACCATTGTCTTTACAGAAGGCTACGGCCTCATCCAAACTTTTGCCACTCCTGTAGGTCCATAAAATTAAACGATGCCCATCTTCTTGAAGACGCTTTAGCGTTTCAAAAGCGAAAATGCGAGGTTTTCCAATCCCTGGATACCGATCTTCCACAATGGTGCCATCAAAATCTACAGCAATGATAAGTCTGTCCTGAAAATTCATAGGTTCATAGCTTTGGGGGTTAAAATTACAATAAATTCATTGTAAACCTAAGTGATTAAACTAATGGGTGGCGCGTCATAATAGCTGGCTTTGGTACGCCCATCAGTTTTAAAATGGTGGGCGCCAAATCACCTAAAACGCCGTCGTCAATATGTGTTAATTCCTTATCAATCAAAATAATAGGCACCGGATTGGTGGTGTGTGCGGTGTTTGGAGATCCATCTGGGTTGATCATGGTTTCACAATTTCCGTGATCCGCAATCAATAATGTGGTGTAATTATGGGCCAAGGCAGTGGTGATCACGTCTCGTACGACAACATCAACAGCTTCACACGCTTTAATGGCAGCCTCCATAACGCCGGTGTGCCCAACCATATCACCGTTAGCAAAGTTGAGGCATACAAAATCAACCTCTTCACGTTCCAATTCTGGAAGTAGAGCGTCACGAAGTTCAAAAGCGCTCATTTCTGGTTGTAAATCGTAAGTAGCCACTTTTGGTGAATTTCGTAAAATACGTTTCTCACCGTCAAACGGAATTTCCCGTCCGCCAGAAAAGAAAAAGGTCACGTGAGGATATTTTTCAGTCTCTGCAATCCGAATTTGCTTTTTATGGTGTTTCTCCAATACTTCACCTAACGTTTCAGTGAGATTATCCTTTTCAAATACGACGTTAATTCCTGTAAACACCTCGTCATAATTCGTCATGGTAACATAATATAAATCAAGTTTATGCATGTTTTGTTCATGAAAATCATATTGCGATAGCGCTTCTGTTAACTGGCGCCCTCTGTCCGTTCTGAAATTGAAGAAAATTACTACGTCTCCATCCTTAATAGTCGTTTTTGGAAGTCCACTGTAATCGGTCATGACGATGGGCTGAATGAATTCATCCGTAATGTCATGGTCGTAACTTTTTTGTATTGTTTGAATGGCATCCGTTGAAGCTTCGCCTATTCCATTTACCAAAGCATCATAAGCTAATTTCACTCGTTCCCAGCGCTTATCGCGGTCCATGGCATAATACCGTCCGGTGACGGTCGCCAACTCCGCAGATGATTCTTGAAGGTGATTTTGAAGTTGAGCTATATAACCTAAACCCGATTTCGGATCGACATCACGCCCGTCAGTAAATGCATGTACATAAACATCGTCAAGATCATATGATTTTGCGGTATCAAGCAGTCCAAACAAATGCTTGATGTGAGAATGTACCCCGCCATCACTCAGCAAACCTAAAAGGTGTACTGGTTTCTTGTTTTCTTTGGCATAGGTAAAAGCATCGACCAAGGCCTTTTCCTGAGCGAGGGTATGATTCTCTACCGCTAAATTAATTTTCACCAAATCTTGGTAAACAATTCTTCCCGCACCCAAATTCATGTGACCTACTTCGCTATTTCCCATCTGACCTTCTGGCAATCCTACATGGAGGCCATCAGTTCTTAAAGAGGCACTTGGGTAATTGTGATATAAGGAGTCGATAAAAGGTGTGTGTGCGTTATCTATGGCGGATACTTTTGGGTCTGGAGATTTTCCCCAACCGTCAAGAATCATGAGGATGACTTTCTTGTTCATGCTGTTTAAATTTGAGGTTCAAAGATAAAAGTTTAAAACCTAATGGCGATCAAAATGTCCTCAAATTCCGAAAATTAAATATTCCGTAAAGCAGTTGCTATCTCACATAATGGATGATTTATTGCATTCTAACATTAAGGTTGGTTTAATCTTACTATGTTAAAATTAAACTGTTTAAGTAAAAATAATGTAACAGGTTGGATTGCCAATCGTCTTTTTTATATAATCAAAATCTTTCATCATGAAAAAAACAATCATTATTTCAGCAATTGCATTAGGATTTGCAATCCACACTTCTAATGCCGCAAACCAGGTAAAGGAGGTTGCGTTTACAAGCTTCATCAAAACAAAGGTGGAAGTCAATCCGTTTTGTATGTCCATTGTTAAGGGCGATGTAGCTACGGTAAAAAAATTAATTGAGTTAGGTGCTGACGTCAATGCGACATCCAATGGGATGACCCCAGCCATGTACGCCGCTAAATACAACAAGACTGAGATTTTGAAAATTTTGGTAACTCATGGCGCAAATCTCAAAAAGAAATCTGAAAAAGGATTAACCGCGTTGGACTATGCAAAACAATCAAAAGCAACAGATGCCTTAGCGTATTTAGCTGCAAAATCATAGCATCCTTAAAAGGTGCTTACCAAAAGAGCTTCTTAATTTTAAGAGGCTTTTTTATTTTAAGGACTGTTGCCTGATGGTATTGATTCAAATGAAGTTATGATTAAGGGGAATCCACCATACTTTTACGATCCGAGGCACAAATCAATTACGCATGAGAGCGCATGTTGAGGGAATTTATTTAATTTTACCCAAAAATGCAGAATATGCCTATTACGTTTAAAATTATCGAGCCCGCTAATATCAATTCCATCATGCCGTTGATGTTAAAACTTACAGAACGCAAGACCTCTGAAGCCGTTTTAAAACAACGTTTTGCGGAGATGGTGACCCAAAACTATGAGTGTGCCGCCATTTTTGACCGTGATAGGCTTATCGGGATTGCGGGGATGTGGTTTTGTACGCGCCACTATTCGGGAAGAAGTGTCGAATTGGACCATGTTTTTATAGAAGACGGCTACAGAAAAAAAGGCTTGGGCAAGCAGTTTATGAAGATTATTTATGATTATGTCACACAAAAGGGATATCAGGCTATTGAGCTCAATACCTACGTGCAAAACTATCCGTCACATAAATTCTATTATAATGAAGGCTTTGAGATCTTAGGCTTTCATTTTTTAAAAAAGCTTTAGGCAGTAACCATTTTGTTTTCTGACACGAATTACACGAATTAACACAGATGGCCTTAATCATGATGCTGGCTTTATTATTGAGTATAAATTTTCAAAAATCATTTGAGCCTGGTTAGGGAAATTTAAATTAACCCATCTCTCAATTTGTGTCTTAATACTTAATTCTAAATACTATCACCCCCTTAAACCTCACACCTCAAACCCAAACTTCAGCTCAAACCCAATCTACTTCAACCCACTCAAATCAGTCCCCGTCTTCACTTCATAAGGTGCTGTATTGTACTTAAAAATCCGAGCATCCAATTCGCCTCTTAATATTATGGATTCGCCCTTCACTTCAAGCCAGCTACCTTCGCGAAGCCCAATTACTGGTGGCGAGTTATAAGCATGAAATTCCTGAATCCGCGTTTCCCGTGTTTCTCCCATATGCTTGCTACCCGGGTCAGGATCTAAGTAATGCGGATTGATATTAAAAGGCACCATAGCTAAAACCCTAAAACTCGGCGGGTAAACAATGGGCATATCGTTGGTGGTGTTAATCGTAAGACCACAAATATTACTGCCTGCACTTGTGCCTAAATAAGATGTTCCATTTTGAATCACTTCTTGCAGCGTGCCAATCAAATCATTTTTGTAGAGCTGATTGACCAACACAAATGTATTTCCACCACCTACAAAAATACCTTTAGCTTGTTTTAAAGCATCTTTCGGATTTTCAAATTCATGAAGGCCTCTGACGTCTTTTCCAATCTGTAAAAAGGCATCCTTAGCTTTCTGGGTATAATCGTCGTGGCTAATTCCGCCAGGTCGTGCATAAGGAATAAAAAGAATGGTTTCCGTGTCCTTAAAAAAAGAGGATAGCGTATCTAAAAGGTAACTCAAATACCCACTTCCATGAACGGTGGATGTACTGGCAATCATCATCTGTTTCATATATTCAGTCTTTACGAGATTTGGTGCGTATTCCATACTAGAAAATTCATCTAAAACAATGTTTTCGTTGTGAATAGGTCAACAATCTCAAATATTTTGTTGTAAATTTAAGTAATCTGTTACTTTAACAAAAGTTTAATCAGACTTTAGAGTTTAATTAAGAGAGTTGCAGCTTTCTTTATAATCCTAACTAAACCATCGACTTATGAAAACAACTTTACTGTACCTTCTTCTTCTTATCATGCCACTATCCATGGTGACTGCCCAAACTATTAAACGCGTTGAGATCTCAGGTAAGATTGTAGTAGAAAATAGCGACTTAGAGAATATTACCATATACAATTCGTCGTCCAAAAAAGGGACGCTCACAGATGAATCGGGAATGTTTACAATCAATGTTGCTCTAAACGACATCATTGAGGTGCGCGCTTTGTTGTTTCAAGATTTTACCGTGACAATAGATGACAACATTATAAAGACGAAAAGCATGACGGTGTTTTTAGTGGAAAAAGTGAATAAATTGGACGAAATTATTATTCTGCCTTATGATTTGACGGGGAATTTACTGGTAGATATTGAAAGTGTCAGAACGTTTAATCCTGATTTAGATGCCATTTATTTCGGTTTGGCAAATATGAACGATTATGAATTTCCAGATGATTACAAATCTCAAGTAGTTAACATTGCGATGCCAGGCACTGGAAATAACATTCAATACGGATTTAATGTAATTGGGTTAGTGGACTTATTTCTTCGTCCCATATTTAAATCAAATAAAAACAACGGTAGGAATGAAGCTCTAAGTGCAACGACTTATGATGACTTTACAGACCATTACAGCACTAAATTTTTAGTAGAAAATTTTAATATTCCAGAGCCTAAAGTTGAGGCATTTATTAAGTATGTTGAAGATGAAGGTTTAGATTATTCCCTCCTAAATTCAGGAAAGGAATTTCTATTTCTAGAGTTTATCAGTGAGAAGAGTAAAGAATTTTTAGCAAAAAATGGTACAGAGGAGTAGGTGTTTAGTCCTTTATATAACCATTTTTTGGTTTCAATTTTCTTTTGGTCAATTAGTCGATTTAAAGGGACAGATCGTGGCTGCGGGTGAGGTTGATGGTATTCATGTTATCAATACATCAGCCAGTAGGTTTACCATATCAGATAGTTCTGGAAAATTTACAATCCCTGCCAAATTGAATGATACCATCCTCTTTTCAGGAATTTCGTATCAGCCTAAAGAAATAGTAATTACTAAACTTATGGCTGCTTCGCAGAATCTTACGGTATACTTAGAAGAATTGGTAACTGTATTAGATGAGGTTGTGGTCGGAAAAATACTTACTGGAGATCTGATTTTCGATTTAAAAAATACGCCGATAAAACCAGAAGTAAATTTTTATAATTTAGGCATTCCTGGGTATACAGGAAAACCAAAAACACAATCAGAAAGACGCTTGTATGAAGCTACTTCTGGTGGTGGTTTTATTCCTTTAAATCCGATCTTAAATGCTATTTCTGGGCGCACCAAAGAACTTAAGAATCAAGTAAGCTTGGAAGGGCTGGATAACTGCCTTTATAAAATAAAATCTCAATTTTCGGAAATTCTTTTCGGCAAATCTAATTTAGCTGAAAGTTTGAGAATAGAATTTTTTTATTATTGTCAAGATGACTTAAGATTTGAACGCGTTTGTAAAGTGAATAATGACTTGGAGACATTTGAATTTCTGGAGGCTAAATTAGAATCTTATAAAGATATTTTACGTTCTCAAAAGAATTGAATTGTGTATTAGACTGTTGTTTTCAGGCGAAACCTTTATTTTTGGAAATTGAAATGACCTATGAAAACTATTAAATTACTTGTTTTAGCGCTTATTTTACCCGTTTTAATGTCCGTGAGTGTACATAAATTTTATGTCAGTGTCACTGAAGTCGAATATGTAAAGGATCAAGAGTCTATACAGATTATCTCCCGAATTTTTATAGATGATCTGGAAAATACCCTCCGCAAACGCTTTGAAAAGAGACTGACATTTTCACCTAAAAACGAAGCCGAAGAAGTAGGGATGTATTTGCAACGCTATTTAAAGGATAAAATAACCATCACTATTAACGGCAAACCCGTGGAATTCAAATTTATCGGAAAAGAGTATGATAACGATATCCTCTTTTGCTATTTGGAGGTAACGGGAATTAAGGACATTAAATCATTCACAATTTCCAATGCTTTACTATTTGATAGTTTTACTGACCAACAAAACATTGTAAAACTCCATATTAACAACGAAAAAAAGAGTTTTATCCTCATGCAAGAGAATAATAAAGCTGTGTTAAAATTTTAACAAAGCTTATCAGATCGTTTCAAATTAATTACATTTCAAACTTATTATCATACACATAATTCTTACTGATGAAATCATTTAATCTATTGTGCCTCTTCCTATTGTCGATCACAGTGCAGACGTTTGCGCAGAATGACACCCAACAGGATCGAAAACCGGGACATGTCAATACCAATAAATTCCGCCAATTATATACTGAATTCTCAACGCCAAATATGTACAGAGCTGCTTCGGGAGCTCCTGGTCATGCGTATTACCAACAACAGGCCGATTATAAGATGAATATTGAATTGGATGATGACACCGCAAAAATCCATGGGGATGAAGTTATTACATATACCAATAACTCACCCGATGTGCTGACTTATTTGTGGGTACAGTTAGATCAAAATCAACGGTCAAAAGATTCAAAATCGCCACTAATTGAAAGTAGTGGTGTGGCCAAAGCGGCGACAACTGAGCAATTTGCTTCAGCGTATTTAGAGGATCCTTTTGACGGTGGATTCCATATTTTAGAAGTCAAAGAAACAAATGGTAAGCCGTTGCAGCACACCATCAACCAAACGATGATGCGGGTCGAATTGCCACAAGCATTAAAATCTGGAGAGCAATTCTCATTTGGTATTAAGTGGTGGTATAATATCAATAATCACGTTAAAGATGGTGGCCGTTCAGGTTACGAATATTTTCCTGAAGATGGGAATAGAGCTTACGTCATTGCACAATTTTACCCGCGCATGGCCGTCTATAATGATGTTGAAGGATGGCAAAATTCTCAATTTTGGGGTCGTGACGAGTTTGCATTGCCATTTGGAAATTTTGAAGTAAATATTACGGTTCCTGCAGATCATATTTTGGATGCCACCGGAAAATTGATGAATAGAAAGGAAATGTTTTCAAAAACGATGCTGGAGCGTTATGAAAAAGCCAAAAAATCTTACGATACACCGGTAATGATTGTGACACAGGCGGAAGCGGAAAAGGCAGAAAAAAGCCGTTCCAAATCTAAAAAAACCTGGAAGTTATATGCTGAAAATGTGCGTGATTTTGGTTTTGCCTCCTCACGAAAATATATCTGGGATATGATGGCGGTTAAAGTAGGCGATAAAGATGTTATGGCCGTGTCCTTATACGCCAAAGAAGGAAATCCGCTTTGGGAGGAATGGTCCACGAAAGCTGTGGCAAGTACCTTAAAATCCTATTCACGAATGACTTTTGATTATCCTTATCATAAAGCCATATCGGTACATGCCCAAAGACAGGGTATGGAATACCCAATGATTTGTTGGAATTATGGACGTCCCGAAAAAGACGGCACGTATAGTGACCGTGTAAAATACGGGATGATGGGAGTCATCATTCATGAGGTGGGGCATAACTTTTTTCCGATGATCGTTAACAGCGATGAGCGTCAATGGACGTGGATGGACGAAGGTTTAAATACCTTTTTACAGTATGTTGCAGAACAGGATTTTGGCGAATGGTATCCGGATGCGTTGTCGCCAGAGCATAAAACCTTTCCGTCACGTCGTGGGCCTGCTGCAAACATCATTCCTTACATGGAAGGCAATCAAGATTATATTGCGCCCATTATGAGCAAAGGTTTAAATACCTACCAATTTGGAAATAATGCTTATGGAAAACCTGCAACAGCGCTCAATATTCTAAGAGAAACGGTTATGGGCCGTGAGTTGTTTGACTATGCCTTTAAAGAATATGCACACCGATGGAAGTTTAAACACCCCACTCCAGAAGATTTTTTCCGAACCATGGAAGATGCCTCGGCAATAGATTTGGATTGGTATTGGAGAGGTTGGTTTTATACTACAGATTGGGTAGATATTGGCGTAAAGGAAGTGACCAAATTTTATGTGTCCTCAGAACCTAACCAATACATAAAGGATGTTGCGAAAAGGAGAAATTTAGATATGGATACTTTAGAACCAATGGTGTATATGGTTGAAGATGGTAGTGATGAATTAACAGAAGTTATGAAAAATGGGATTCAAGCGAAAGATATTCCCTCACTTCAAGAATATTTGATGGATAATTTTACGGAAGCAGAACGCAAAAACATTAAAACACCTAAGTATTTTTATAACGTCACATTCGAAAAACCAGGAGGCTTAGTAATGCCTATTATAGTTGAATATAATTATGTTGATGGCACTTCAAAAACAGAAACCTATCCAGCAGAAATTTGGAGATTAAATGATAAGCAGGTCAGTAAGGCCATTGCATCACAAAAGGAAATTGCCTCCATAGTGGTTGATCCGCGTGCGGAAACTGCAGACATTGATCCTTCTAATAACACTTGGCCACGGAAAGCTGAAACTAGTCAGTTTGATAGTTTTAAAAGCAAAGTTCAAGAGTAACATTCAAAACTTTAACTAAAATAGTCGACGAATTTACAGTCGGCTTTTTTATTCTATTCAAAACAAGTCACTATATTTGCATCGTGATACTACATACAACATTTTTATTTATTGGGACCACTGAGATCATGTTCATCCTATTTATAGTGGTGATGGTTTTTGGTGCTGATAAAGTTCCTGATATCGCAAAGGGTATGGGTAAAGGCATGCGCTCACTGAGAGATGCTACAAATGACCTAAAATCTGAGATTACTAAAACCTCAGAAAAGCATGGCATTGATCCTTCCGAATATTCCAAATCTATTACTGATGAAATTCAGAAAGTCAAGGATGAGGTTGAGGATAGTGTAGGCTCCATAAAACGAAAGCTCTAATGCGTTTCCAATAAAAATTTATTAAAATTTTAACGTGAATCTATAAACAGATTCATTCCGCTGTGATTATTCATACTTTTTAGAAGGCTAGTCCATTTTAATTAAAGATGATTAAACTAAGCTTTCACTATAATTCGCGTAGGTTAGCAATTCTAGCTATGGTCATAGTGCTGACTTATGCGTTCTAATAGAATTGAAAATCAATTGGAAGTTTTTGATCATCATGGATGAATCCGAAATTTTGAAAAATGGATCTGCGTACTCCTAAAGCTTTGCACTTGACAAAATTCCACTATTCATCCCGATCTAAATAGTAGTCTACAATTTTTGAAATTTGTTGCGCTTCTGCCAATTCCAGTAAAGCTCTATTGGTATCATAGGTTAGATTTGAATTCATGGGAAACGCAAACCCATAACCTTGTTTAAAATATTCAGCCTTTGCGAGGTACAAACCGTCATCTTTATGGTTTTTTAAATAATACAACAATTGCGGACGATCATACACAACGGCATCTACATCTTCATTGTTTAAACGCTCCATAGCTTCATTTAGGGTGTTCGTACTTGTAATTTTAACCTTGTGGGAAGTCAAAAAATTGACTGATGGTGAAGCAGTCAGAGTGGCCACCTTACGTCCTGATAACTGTTCAATGTTGGAAACTGTCGATGTGCCAAGAGAAGAGAGTGTTAATGTACTCGCAATTCCCGCTACCATAGATGTCGCAAAAATTATTGAAATGATCATCCAACTTCCAGCAATAATACGGCCCCAGAGTGTTATGGGTGCTTTGTCTCCATATCCTGTTGTGCTCATAGTAACAATAGCTAGCCACATCCCAGTTCCAATACCATTTATAGGTTTTTGAGAAAATTGATCGGGAGATTTTTTTCGTTCTGCCACCCATAATAACGCACCAACTAGGGCTAAAATAATTAGAAAAACCCCAACGGCCAGCAGTAGTTTGATACTGAAAAGCGGTTTCATTTTTTGCCAAATGCTCAAATGATCCTCACGAGAAATGATGGCTAAACTTGAGTTGTAAAATGGTTGTGAAAAGCGGATATTCTCCAATCGTTTAGAAGTAATGCTAATTGGGCCGACAACGACATCTAAATCGCCGTTATTTAAAGCATCAAGTGCATTTTCAACAGACTCAAAATTTTTGGACGTATAATTCCATGATTCCTTCGTTGCCAAATCATCCCATATTTCTACAGCAATACCTTTAGAGAATGAATTTGATTTAAATACGAAAGGTTCGTTTCCAGCAATTCCAACCCTAATTGGAACTGTTATAGATGGGGGGGCTGTTTGTGCCGATAATGATGAATTGAATACTATTAATCCGACCCAAATAAGTAAGGCTATCAATCGTAAAGTAATTTTCATAAAACAATATAAATGTTTTTAATCATTAGTGTCCGATAAAAATAAAAAATAAATTAACAAACTCATTTAAAGCAAGGTACATTAGAAGATTTTTCGGAACGAGACCTTGCATTTCAGAAACTGTTTCTACCGAGAGCGCATGTGCGATTTTAATTTAAATGATCGTTGTTTGTCAGTTAGTTGCAAACAAGTCCCTGCCTGCTGGGGTCAGGTTTATTCTTTATTCTAACAGCTCAGCGCCTGCCTGCCGATGAGGCAGGGTCTTAATTCTTTATCGGACAGCAATGGTTTTTAATGTAATACAACAGCAAAGTTTTTAATTTAAAAAAGATCTATGCGTGAAATAAACCTTTCTTTAAGATGAGAACTTGTTGATAAACTACTTTTAGTAGGACTAAAATCATTTTTTCCGATTAATGGTCAAACCATCACGAATTGGCAACATAAGCGTTTCAACTCGAGTATCTTCTTTAAGCAGCGTGTTATAGGCAATTAAAGCTTCTGTAGACACATCATCCTTCTTTAAAGGCTCAATGACCTTTCCGCTCCAAAGTACGTTGTCGGATAGGATAATGCCCCCTGGTTTTAATTTGTCAATCACTAAATGAAAGTAGTTGGCATAATTCTCTTTATCGGCATCAATAAATACCAAATCAAAGATTGAATCCAACTTCGGAATAATTTCTAAGGCATCGCCTAAATGCTGTTGGATTTGAGTTCCATAATCAGATTTGTCAAAATATTTACGCTGAAAATCGATGAGTTCTTCGTTGACATCAATGGTGTGTAAGACCCCATCTTTTTGAAGTCCCTCAGCCAAACATAAAGCCGAATAGCCTGTATACGTTCCAATTTCCAAAATCGTTTTTGGATTCACTAATTTCGATATCATACTCAGTACGCGACCTTGATAGTGTCCACTGAGCATGCGTGGCTGTAAAATTTTTTGAAAGGTTTCTCGCGAGAGTTGTTGTAATAATTCTGGTTCATCTTCAGAATGTGCCGTAATGTAGCGCTCTAAAGGTTCCGGTATAAAGTCCATGTGTAAAGCTTGATTAATTAACTCTAGTCTTGTTCAAAAAAAGGTCACTAATAGTTATTAGAGTTGACTGACTTAAAAGGGGCAAGTGCTAATGGCCTAAAATTCTGTTTACCAATTTTTTCTTTGCCACTTCATCATCGCCGCACAACCATCGGACCACGTTATCTTCCCAAATGGCATCGCGTTCGGTTTCAGTAATAATTTCGCGTTCCATGGCGAGATCTAAAATTTTGCCTGGGTAGGATGATTGTTGTGCACTTTCCATTTCTCCCAAGGGATACGGATCATCCAGTCCCATCAGCACTTGTTTGGAGCCCTGATTTTTAATCAGCAGTTGCAAACCTCCAGTATCATGTACTAAAGTGTCAAAGAATATATTTTTATGACCTACAGCTTTTCTCGGGTGACTCTTGCCTTCAAATAAATCGGGCCTACCGTCAAAACCTTGAATACGACGGCCTAAATTGATTTGGGCCAATTGCCCACCGTGCGCGAAACAGGTGCGCATATTTGGAAATTTGTCTTGATAGCCATTTAACGTCAAGAAATGATAAGCGTCAGCACATTGCGCCAACATCCAAATCAAGTGAAAACGCCAGGACGTATTTTCTAGTTTGATGAATTTTTCACCATCATAGGGGTGAATTTCAACAGCTAAATTATATTTACTTGCCAGTTCAAATAGGGGTTCATTTTCTTCATCAAAAATACAACGCCAAGTACCAATGGTGTCCATGTAATGCGTAGGCAAACACAGGAGTTGCATGCCTAATTCTTCTACACAGCGTTCCATTTCCCACATGGCGCCACGTACAAAACCTGGGTGCACTACAAATCCGGAGGTAAATTTACTCGGATTTTCACGTTGAATTTTCGCATTAAAATCATTCTGAAAACGTAAGGCTTGCTTCATTTCTTCCACTCGCAACCCGTTCCCGTACAGTTGCGATAGATTTAATACCACCGCATGGTCAATTTTGAAACGTTCCATCCACGCCAATTTTTCATCTAAAAAGAAACTTGAATCCGTTACTGGACGGCTCCAATCTTTTTGAAGCATGAATTTTCGGTCCTTGTCAACCCAAAAAATCCCTTTATCCTTCATAAATTGAGGGATTTCCTCTGGATAAGGCAGTAAATGTGAGTGTCCGTTGATGCGTAGTTTACGTTTTTCCATACCAATTTCCCACGAAAGTGGGAATCTTATTTAGTGTTTTTAATTATAAAAAGGACGCTGTAGTAAAATCCTTTCATCTTTATATCATCTTCCTAAGCGTGAAAATTATACTATTATTCAATCTTGACCTTTGTAGGCGGTTCCATCAATTCCCCACAATTCGGACATTTGCGTTTGGCCTTATCATTGTAGTATTTATCGAAAATTTTAGGCATATCAGTTTCAATATTTTCAACCGTAAAGTCTTCTTCATAGAGTTTTGTGGTGCAATTTTCACAAAACCATAGTAAGGCGTCGCGCATACCTTCCGGACGTTTGTATTCGATAACCAATCCAACAGTATTGGCTTCGCGTTGTGGGGAATGTGGTACTTTAGGTGGCAATAAATAAATATCACCTTCTCTAATATGAACATCTTTAGGCGTGCCGTTATCAATAATTTTTAATACCATATCACCTTCCACTTGATAGAAGAATTCCGGGGTTTCGTTGTAATGATAATCCTTTCGATTGTTCGGCCCACCGACGACCATCACAATAAAATCGCCATCTTTCCAGACCACTTTATTACCAACTGGTGGTTTTAGAAGATGTCTGTTTTCTTCAATCCATTCCTTGAAATTTATAGGAGAAACTAATTTGCTCATGGTTTTAGTTTTTGTTGGCGTTAATGAACTTTAAATTTTTCTGGTGAAAGCTATCTTGACCTCCATCCTTAACGCAGATTTCGATCTTAAAATTAAGTATAAAACTGCAGAACAAAAAGACTTTGTTGATGCTTATTTTGTCCTGATTCGTGATTGTTTGCAACATATCATAAAGCTCTTAGATGTGGCATTATGGTAACTTATTTATTTAGGCACTAATAACAAACTTTTGCATTTATTTCGCGATGATCCTCCTGATCTGCGGGATAATCTTTCATTTGGTCATAGTTTTGTATCCCGCTGATTTCGCAGCTATTCGCAGATTTTTACGCGTATGACAAAAAAGGGATATATGATCATTTTATAACGATTTGGTGCGGCCACCATCAACAGGCAGATTAACACCGTTGATATATCCCGCTTTTTCACTTGCCAAAAACGTCACCGCATACGCCAACTCTTCTGGTTGCGCAAAACGTTTGGCAGGGACTGAATTTTTCATGGCATTGGCAGCTTCCTCTTCCGTCTGACCACTTTTATCCGATTTATTTTTGATAATATCCGTTAAACGTTCTGTTTCCGTAGCACCAGGAAGAACGTTATTCACGGTAATTCCAAATTGACCAAGTTCATTGGCCAAAGTTTTACTCCAATTGGCAACTGCTCCACGGATGGTGTTGCTAACTCCAAGTCCGTCTAAGGGCTGCTTCACAGAAGTAGAAATAATATTGATAATACGCCCGTAATTTTGTGCTTTCATAAAAGGAACGACCGCTTGCACCAAAACGTGGTTACATTTTAAATGTTGGGTAAAGGCATTTCCAAACTCTTCCAATTTTGCCGAAAATATAGGTCCTCCTGCAGGACCACCAGTATTATTTAAGAGAATGTGGAACCCATGATTTTTGGAAATGAACTCAGATACTTTGCGCTCCAACTCCTCAGGCTTAGAGAAGTCGGCCACAATACAACTGTGGTTTTCAGGATTGCTAAGCTCTGAAATGGTTTGCTTCAGTTTCTCCTCATTTCGCGCCACCAATGTCACCTTCGCGCCTTCAGCTGCCAATGAAATGGCTGTTGCTTTTCCTATTCCTGCGGTGCTCCCGCAGACTAATGCGTATTTATTGTTTAGTTTTAAATCCATAATATTCCCTGCGAAATCAGGGATCTTTTTTAAGGTTAATCTATATTATCAGATGTGAGAATACAGAACAGAGAACAGAGAATTTATTTAAACCACAATTAGAGTCTCTTTTCTCTTCTCTCTTCTCTCTTTTCTATATTCTATATTCTTCTCAATATTTTATACAAACATTCTTCGCTTCCGTAAAAAAGCGTAAAGCTTCAAATCCGCCTTCTCTGCCAACACCAGATGCTTTTATGCCTCCAAAAGGGGTGCGTAAATCGCGCATCATCCAAGTATTTACCCAAATAATTCCGGCTTGCAATTGATTGCTCATTCGCATGGTGCGTTTTAAATCATTGGTCCAGAGTGTTGCGGATAAGCCGTATTTAACTGCATTGGCCATTCTTAAAACGTCATCTTCAATTTCAAATGGCATAATGGTTACTACTGGGCCGAAAATTTCTTCTTGATTAACGCGACAATCGTTTGATGTCACTTCAATAACTGTAGGCTCTAAATAATAGCCGTTTTCGTAATCTTTTATAGTCACTTTATTGCCGCCATAAAGGATGTTTCCTTGTTCTGATTTAGCAATTTCGATATAATTCAAAACTTTTTCTAAATGTGCTTTGGATACCAAGGCGCCAATATTCGTTTCTGCTTCTGAAGGATGACCTACTTTAAGTGCTTTCACTCTGGCGACAAAATCGTCCTTGAATTTTTCATAAATAGAGGCTTCCACAAAAATCCTGCTGCCACACAAACAAATCTGCCCTTGATTGGCAAATGAAGAGCGCACTGTAGTTTCAAGCATGTCTTTATAATCGCAGTCAGCAAAAATGATGTTCGGATTTTTGCCTCCCAATTCCAATGATAATTTCTTAAACATTGGCGCCGCTACTTTGGCGATATGCGTCCCAGTTGCAGTCCCGCCTGTAAAACTGATCGCTTTAATGTCTGGATGCTCAATGATGGCTTGTCCTGCTGTAGTTCCTAAGCCGTGAACAATGTTCAATACACCATTTGGCAATCCAGCTTCTGTACAGATTTCTCCCAATAAAAAGGCAGTCATTGGAGTGACTTCGCTTGGTTTGGCAACGACGCAGTTTCCAGCGGCTATGGCTGGAGCGATTTTCCAGGTAAAAAGATAGAGCGGGAGGTTCCATGGCGAAATACAGCCCACCACTCCAATGGGTTGACGTAAGGTATAATTAATAGCATCTTGGCCCACACTTTCGTGACTTTCACTACCAAATTGGGTAATTGCATTCCCGAAAAATCGAAAATTACTGGCCGCTCTCGGGATATCGACAGCTTTTGCTAAAGAAATTGGTTTCCCGTTGTCTATGCTTTCAGCTTCGGCAAAGCGTTGTAAGTTCGCTTCAAGGAGTTCTGAGATTTTGATAAGGATTCTACTGCGTTCTTCCAAAGTTGTTTGTGACCAACTCGGAAACGCCGATTTCGCAGCGATATAGGCATTCTCTACATCCTCAGTTGACGAGTTTGGGATCTGTCCGTAAACCTCGCCATCGGCAGGGCAATAATTATCAATCCACTCGTCAGCGACTGGAGGTAAATATTGACCGTTGATGTAGTTCTGTATCTTCATAATGCCTAATTCAGTTGATGTAAATTGATCCTCAAATAAATCTCTTTTCTCTTCTCTCTATTCTTTAATCTTTTTATAAGCCATCACCTTAATTTCCACCACCAAATCTGGGTGTGGCAATTGATGCACCGCCACAGTAGTTCTGGTTGGTCCTGTTTCTTTATCAAAAAACTCGGCATAGGCTTTATTGTACCCTGCAAAATCGTTCATGTTGACCAAAAATGTAGTAACATCGACGACGTCTTTTAGGGTTGCACCTTCTTTGGCTAGATTTTTCTCAATATTCTTGATGACTTCACGCGTTTGCACTTCAGCATTTAAGTGTTTGGTACCCATGGCGTCAATAATATCTACACCTGCGATACTGTTGTCTGCACGACGGGAACTTGTGCCCGATACAAAAATAAAATCGCCTACGCGTTTGGTATGTGGGTAAGCGCCTCTTGGTGTGACCTTAGTTCCTGCGGCGGTAGGAGTCTCATTTGTTTTTTCTGCCATAACGTCTGTTTTATAATTTAAATCTTATCGCTGTTTAAATTAACTTTTATTATTCTTAGTGTTTAAAATTTTTAGCTACACGATCATCTTCCAAAATTTCCTCAGTTGCACGATTTACTTTTTCTAAATTAATTTTTAAATCAGCATTACTGTCAAGTTCCTTGTCGGCAAGCATATTCAAGATGGCTTTATCTTGTGCACGACCTCTTAACATGGCTTCTCTATAGCCAATATCTTCATTAAAGGTAACCAATGAATATTTTGACGAATAGTCATTGGGGAAATTCTTTTCGAAGGCCATTTCTAAATTGCGTTTTTCTCTAAAAATCGCATTGTTGACGTGACCTTTCATCTCATGGAAATTGTCAATAGCCAAATCAGCAATAGCGTCAGTGTCCATTTTTCGGTTTTTTTCATAGGCCTTAAAAATGGCTTCCCAACCTGCTTCGCTATTTGGTTCTCCCTCTTCTAATGCCTTGTCGAATACAACAACATCCTCAAAAGACGCATTCATTCCTTGTCCGTAGAAAGGCACAATGGCATGAGCAGCATCACCCATCAATAAGGTGTTTCCTTTATAATGCCACGGCGAACATTTTACCGTTCCCAAAGGTGAGGTTGGATTGGTGAAAAAGTCATCTACCAAATTAGGCAACAATTCTAAGGCGTCTTTAAAATATTTTTCAAAAAACTCAAGCACCTTTTCAGGGGTATTCAAATTTCCAAAATTGTAGTCGCCGTCATCAAAACTTAAAAATAAGGTAACGGTAAAACTGCCATCTAAATTGGGTAAGGCAATCAGCATAAAACTATCGCGTCCCCAAATATGTAGTGCATTTTTATAAGTTTGGTAGCCGCCATTTTTAGCAGGAAGTATGCTTAACTCTTTGTAACCATGAGTTAACCAATCCTGTGAAAAACTGAATAAAAACTTCTTTCCTAAAAAATAACTTTTCCGCAATGCTGATCCAGCGCCATCTGTAGCGATAATAATGTCAGCATCTTCCACAAAATTTTCCTTTGTTTCATAATCTTCAAAAAGGGCAGTTGTATTTTCAAAATCGACAGATTTACACTTTTTGTTGAAATGAATATTTACATTTTGATGTTTCTCGGCTTCATTCAATAGTAAAGCATTCAAATCGCCACGAGAAATAGAATTGATAAATTCATGTTCACGTCCGCTATAAGGTGCTAGTACCGTATTCCCGTCCATATCGTGCAACAGTCGTCCGTTCATTGGGATGCAGAGTTCTTTCACTTGTTCTTCCACACCAGCAAGTCGCATCGCTTTTAGGCCTCTATCAGAAAGCGCTAAGTTGATGGAGCGCCCTGCACTGATGTCAACCTTACGTAAATCAGGACGCATTTCATAAAGGTTCACGTTAAAGCCGCGTTGCCCCAAGCGTAAAGCGAGTAAACTACCGCAAAGACCAGCGCCGATGATGAGTATGTTTTGTTGTTTTTTCATAATATGTCCTACGAAGGCAGGAATCTTTTGTTTTTAATTTCAATATAGGATTGAAAACTCTTCCAAATTTAAACTCTAAACGGGCTTTATTCCACCTTTCCCAAAAATGGAAGGGATTTTTGAGCATTTTTAATTCAAAATCTCTTTTAATTTTTCCACCAAACGATATACATCCTGAAATGAGTTGTATAATGGCGTAGGCGCACAACGGATCACGTCAGGTTCACGCCAATCTGAAATGACACCTGCTTCTGTTAATTTGTTGTGCAATGTCTTGTCTGCATTTTTAACTTGAATAGAGAGTTGACACCCACGTTCGTCAGGATTTGATGGCGTGATAATTTTAATGCTGTCGTTCCCTAATTGATGCAATAGAAACTCGAAATAACCCGTGAGTTCCTTTGATTTTGCAGTTAGTTTTTCCATGCCAACTTCTGCAAAAATGTCTAATGAGGCTCTAATGGCCGCCATGGATAAAATAGGAGGATTGCTTAATTGCCAACCTTCTGCGCCAGCGAGTTGATCAAATTCGTCGCGCATTTTAAAGCGCGTGGCTTTATTATGGCTCCACCAACCTGCAAAGCGGTTAAGGTCTTTGTTATGTGCGTGACGTTCATGAACAAAAGCGCCACCTAAACTTCCCGGACCCGAATTTAAATATTTATAAGTACACCAAATAGCAAAATCTGCACCTGAATCGTGAAGATTAAGTGCTACATTTCCTGCGCCATGTGCACAATCAAAACCAACCAAACAACCATATTTATGACCCAGTTGGGTGATGCGTTTAAAATCGAAAAACTGTCCTGTGTAATAATTAACGCCACCAATCATAATCAAGGCAATGTCATTGCCTTGCGTTTCCATGATGGCTTCTAAATCTTCATAATTTGCTAATTCTTCACCTTTTCTGGCTTTCCACAGAACAACACCATCTTTCGGATCAAAACCGTGGTGTTTTAATTGGGATTCAACAGCATATTTATCTGACGGAAATGCATCAGCTTCAATAAGTATTTTATAACGTTTTGGTGTCGGCTTATAAAAAGAAACCATCATTAAATGTAGATTGACGGTCAAGGTATTCATGACAATCACTTCAATCGGTTTTGCACCGACCACTTTTGCCATGTTTTCCGTTAGCAATTCATGATAGTGCAACCATGGGTTTTTTGCTTCAGTATGTCCTTCAACACCTAAATTTGCCCAATCTTCCAATTCTTGATTGATATAGTCTTTGGTTGATTTAGGTTGGAGGCCGAGAGAATTCCCTGTCATATAAATCAAGTCATTTCCATTTTTATCCTTTGGAATATGGAAGCGGTCTCTATAAGATGCCAATGCATCGGATTGATCTAGTAGTTGCGCGTATGCTAAGCCTAATTTATGATGTGACAAGGTGTATTTATTTTCGGTTGTACACAAAAATAAGAATTATAAGCTTAGTAAGAAGTCCTAAAAAGAGAGTTTATAAGAAGGTAAAGTGCATTTTTTTGACATTTTGTAGTGGAGGAGAATGAGGTCAAAAAAAAGAGCTTCAACTTTTTAAGTGGAAGCTCTTTGAATATATAGAGACGCATTGCTGCGGAATATTTTTTTGATACACTATATATACGTGTTCTTTACCTGTTTTGGATGTCTGAAAGTGGCGTTTTAGCAATAGTTTAACAAATCTTATGGGATGACCTTGATATTTGTAAAATGTAGCGTCCAATTAACCTCTGTACGTTTGTGTGTTTTGCTAATTTTAATGCCACTGAACTCTTCAAAATCTTCCCAAGTTGTCATCATGGACGGTTCAGTCGAATTTCCTTTGCGATAGACCCATTCTTTCAACATAAAATCATCACCATAATAAAAGTCGTATGCATCGCCTGGCGTATAGCCACCTTCACTAGTATAGGTTATTGTTATTTTATTGAGTTGTGTTTTGCTTATTGGCGCTTCGGCTGTCGTCGCTTCAGAAATGCTTGCTGAGGTGTCCCAGACCAATTGAAAAGGTGCTAATAGCCAGTATTTGTCGTTAATAAAGCTTTTATCTGCATTTATTGAGATGCTATCGATGGATTTTCTGTTGTAAGCAATCGTGTCCTTCCCGGAAATCATCACCACATCTTCTGACTTTGGTTTCCAAATCCACGAACGTTCAAAATGTGTCGTATCTCTATCAACATTAAATGTGAACTGTAGTTCCGAGACATTTTTCCAGTTTTCTAAACCATGAGCATTGGCAATTTTTTCTGCGGTTGACCATTCTTTTTCTCTGACTTTGTTTTCTTCCTTTTGTTTACAGGAAAATGCGAACGTGACTAATAGGATTAACATTAATGATTTTTTCATCTTTTAATTTTTTATAAAGGTAATCAAGAATGCTTTAGAAGGATTACATTTAAATATCAAAACACGAGATATGGATACAAATGATCATTATTTCAACACCAATAGAGATACTTGGAACACTAAGGTGGGTGTTCACGCTGAAAGTGAGATGTACAACATGGAAGCCTTTAAAAGCGGTAAATCGTCGTTAATGTCCTATGAATTGGAAGCGCTTGGCGATGTTAATGGAAAAACTTTACTGCACTTACAGTGTCATTTTGGGCAGGATACGTTGAGTTGGAGTAGGATGGGAGCGAAGTGTGTGGGAGTCGATTTGAGCGATAAAGGGATCGCCTTAGCGCAACAGCTCAATGAAGAATTACAACTTGATGCCAAGTTCGTATGCTGTAATGTATTGGAAACCTCTAAACATCTTTCTCAAACTTTTGATATTGTCATCACAAGCTATGGTGTGATACGTTGGTTACCCGATTTACAACCTTGGGGACGAATGATTGCAGCGCGCTTAAAGCCAGGAGGCATCTTTTTTATGGCCGAGTTTCACCCAATTGTTTGGATGTTCGATTATTTGGATGGCAAACCTAAACTTAAGTATGGGTATATGCAGGATGCTGCTATTTACGAAGCGTATGAAGGCACCTATGCAAATCCGAATTCAAAAATGATGAGTAAGGAGTATGGTTGGAATCATGGATTGGGCGAAGTGGTGTCTGCATTATCAGAAGCTGGCTTGCACATTGACTATTTAAAGGAACATGATGAAAGTCCGTACAATGTATTGCCTGATTTAGTAGAAACTGATTCAGGAATGTTTGTGACAAAGGAAAAGCTCTATCCTTTGATTTTTACCTTGAAAGCAGGCAAAGAGTCATAAAAAAACCTCACAGGTTTTGAAAACCTGTGAGGTCGAAATCATATTATTAAGAGGATTTAACTAGATCTTATTGCTTAATCAACTCTGGGAATTTAGCTTTAAAACGTTCATATCTTGGGATGGATACGTTTTGAATGTATGGATTTTGTGGATTGTGTTTCTCGTAATCTTGATGGTAGTCTTCTGCAATCCAAAATTTCTGAAACGGATACACTTCCGCGGCCACTTTTTGATTCAATTTTTTAGCCAATGCCGCTTTCTTTTCTTCAATTATTTTTTTCTGGGCATCATTCTGATAAAAAATAATGGAACGGTACTGAGACCCTCTGTCGCCACCCTGGCCATTGACTTGGGTCGGATTTTGTGAGCCAAAATACACATCCACCAACGTCGCAAAACTAACCACATTAGGATCGTAAATGACTTCTACAGCTTCTGCGTGACCTGTTCGCCCTGTATTGCTTGATTCGTACGTAGGATTCTTTGTATGGCCTCCGGCGTAGCCGCTAATGACTTCATCCACACCTTTGACATGTTCATAGATGTTCTCAACACACCAAAAACAGCCGCTAGCAAAATAAGCCTTGGCTTTGCCCTTAACCATGTCAACTTCAATAGGTTCGGCAGTTGTAACTGCGTCTTGTTTTGGATTATTTTGAGCCGTGTTTTGACAGCTAAATAAAACGATCAGCGATAAGGATAAAAGTATAGATTTCATAGGAATTATTTTACAGGTAGTCGCTAAGTTATTTAAATCCTTAGTCTCATACTGTGAAAGTTATCCCAAAAAAAAAGCCTTTACAAATTCTGTAAAGGCTTTTAAGTTTATAGAGGACATTGTTTAGCTTAATTTAGCAAACAATTTTTCCATTTTTTCTTTTTGTTCTTCAGCTAATTGTGCATCAACCAAAATACGACCACTATGCTCATCTGTAATTACTTTTTTACGAGAAGCAATCTCTACTTGAACCTGTGGTGGAATAGTGAAGAAAGATCCACCAGAAGCACCTCTTTCAATAGCTACAACTGCTAAACCATTCTTTACGTTTGCTCTGATTCTGCGGTAAGCATTTACCAAACGCTCGTCAATGGAGTCTTGGTACTCCTCAGATTTTTTAATTAAAGCTGTTTCTTCTTTTTCAGTTTCAGAAAGGATGGCATTCAATTCATTTTTCTTGTGTTTCAAATGCGCTTGACGGTCTTTTAAACGGTCTTTGGTTTCAGAAATAATTTCTTTCTTCTGCTCAATTTGTACTTTAAATTCTTTAATGTGTTTTTCAGCCAATTCTATTTCCAATTCCTGAAATTCCATTTCCTTTGTAATGGAATTGAATTCTCTGTTATTTCTAACATTTTCTTGCTGTTCAGCGTATTTTTTAATCAATGATTTAGCCTCTTCAATCAAATTCTTTTTTGATTTGATTTCGTCGTCAACCAGGGCTAAGCCACCGTTTAATTTTTCAAGTCTAGTATTAAGTCCTTCAACTTCATCTTCTAAATCTCTTACTTCTAAAGGAAGTTCCCCTCGAATATTTCTGATTTCGTCAACTCTTGAATCAATTAGTTGTAAATCATACAACGCTCTTAATCGGTCTTCAACAGAAAGTTCAGCTTTTTTTGCCATAATTATAAATACTTTACAGGATTGGTGTTTATCGTCGATAAAACGACTGCAAAATTAGTAATTTTTTTTGATAGATAGTCAGCTAAATAGGTTTTTGTGAACTGTTCACTTTCATAATGTCCTATATCTGCTAAAATTATTTGATTTTCTGCCGAGAAAAAGTCATGATATTTAAGATCTGCGGTAATATAAACATCTGCTTGCGCCGCCTTCGCCGCACCAATTCCAAAACTGCCTGATCCCCCAAGTACAGCTATCCGTTGCACTTTGTCGGTATGAAGATGTGAATGTCTGATGCACGAGACCTTCATTTTTTCTTTTACAAACTGTAAAAAATCGTTAGTGGCCATTGCTACAGCCAAGTCTCCCACCATACCAATTCCAATGTGTTGGTTGTAATTGTCTAAGGTGGTCACTTCAAAAGCAACTTCCTCATAGGGATGATGCTCCTGAAGCGCTTTTAATACCGTTTTTTCGAAATGTTTTTGAAAGGTTACAGAAATTTGGGTTTCGGCTTCCTGGCGGTATTCAAAACGCTCCCCAACTTGGGGGTCTGATGCTTCATTACCTCTAAATGTACCAACGCCTTCCGTGTTAAAACTGCAATCGTCATAATTTCCTATTTGACCAGCCCCAGCTTTGAAGAGCCCCTCACGTAAACTGTCAGCATTGGCTTGGGGGACATAGGTGGTCAGTTTTTTAATGGTACCTTTTTGCGGTAAGAGTATTTTCTTATTTTCTATGCCCAAGGTATTGCAGATAATGTCATTCACGCCTTGTAGCGCATTGTCTAAAGCAGTATGAATGGCGAAAATGGCAATATCATATTTAATCGCTTTTAAAACAACACGTTCCACATAGCTGTTGCCGTTCAACTTTTTTAAGCCATTAAAGATGATCGGATGAAAACTGACAATTAAATTGCAGTTTTTTTCAATAGCTTCATCAACAACATCTTCTAAGGTGTCTAAGGTGACCAATACACCTCTAAGTTCATTGTTTTTGTCGCCCACCAACAACCCTACATTGTCGAACTCTTCAGCATATGCTAAAGGTGCTAACTTTTCGAGATGATCAATGACCTCTTGAATAATCATATGTTTTTTTGGTTTTAGGTTCAAAGCAAAGATAAAATATTATATTTTCGTTCTGATGAAATTACTTAGGTATCTCCTTATTCCGGTCGTTCCCATATACTATGTGGTAACTTGGTTACGCAATAAATTATATGACTTGGGTATAAAAAAGTCTACCGCTTATCACTTTCCCGTCATCTGTGTGGGCAATTTAAGTGTGGGGGGCACGGGTAAAACGCCCATGATTGAGTATTTAATCCGGCTTTTACATTCGGAATTTCGACTAGCGACGCTGAGTAGAGGTTATAAAAGACAAACAGAGGGTTTTATTATTGCAGATCATACGGCCACCGCGAACAGTATTGGCGATGAACCTTTTCAATTTTACCAAAAATTTGACGACGTAATTGTGAGTGTAGACGCAAATCGGGTGCACGGTATTTCTCAACTAACCGCATTGCAAAATCCTCCAGAAGTTATTCTATTAGATGATGCTTTTCAGCACAGAAAGGTGCGTGCTGGTTTCAATATTTTGTTGACGCCTTATGATGATCTTTATGTGGATGATATATTGTTGCCTACGGGGAATTTAAGGGAACCCCAGCGGGGTGCACAGCGTGCTGACATCATTGTAGTAACCAAATGTCCAGAAACGCTCTCAAATCAGCAAAAGGAGGAGATCACCTATCGCATACAACCTTTAGCACATCAGGAGGTGTTTTTTTCAAGTATTGCTTATTCGAGCACCTTAAAAAACGCCAACGAGACGATTGCTTTGTCCACGCTTATGAATGAAAAATTTACTTTGGTGACTGGCATAGCCAATCCGAAACCATTAGTTACCTACTTGCAGAAGCGAAGACTTCAATTTGAGCATTTAAAATTTAAGGACCATCACGAGTTTAGCAGTAGTGAACTAGATAATTTGAAAACGAGAGGTCTTATAGTTACTACGGAAAAGGATATGGTACGGTTGGCACCTCATTTTACTCAAGCTGAAAAACTATATTATTTGCCTATTGAAATGAAGGTGGATAGACCAGTTAATTTTGATCAACTTATCCTTGGCTTTGTCAAATAGAAGCGGATGACTTTTGATTGATTTTTAACGCATTGTACAATTTCTTTTCGAAATCATCTTGTTTAAAAGGTTTGGAGATGATGTCATCAAAGCCAGCTTCATCAAATTCGTGCATTTTATCTTCAATGGTGACTGCTGTTAATGCGAAAATTGTCAATTCCTTATCAAATGTTCTGATAATCTTAGTGGCTTCTAGACCACTGATTCCAGGCATATGAATGTCCATGAGTACAACATCATAATGTACCTCCTTAACGCGCTCCACCGCATCTTCCCCATTCTCTACAACATCGCAATAGAGATTCATTTTGTTTAGAATCTTCCGGGTTATCATTTGATTGATCTTGTTATCTTCAACAACCAAAATTTTGATGTTTGTCAAGTCCAAAGTATTAATTTTGTTAAGTTTTTTAGGTTTTTCACTTATAGTTGGCTCTGGTGCGTAGGTCATAGGAATTTCAAAGAAAAAGCTCGAGCCTTTTCCGAGCTCACTTTTTAAATAAATTTTACCTTTTAAGATTTCAATTAGCCCTTTAACTATGGACAAGCCTAAACCAGTGCCGCCGTATTTTCTATTAATTTGGATGGAGCCTTGGGAAAAACTTTCAAACATATGTTCTTGTTTCTCTTTTGTAATTCCAATGCCGTTGTCTTGAATTTCGAATCTTACGGTATAGGTGTTGTTTTCTTGATTTATCTTTTTCACTTTCACCCAGATATCACCATCCTTAGTAAACTTGATGGCATTACCCACAAGATTGATTAAAATTTGGGATATCTTGAGTTGGTCAGCCGTAAATGTAGTTGGCAGGTCATTGTCATATTCATAATGCAATTTGGTATGGTTATCCATTGCCGAGTTACTCAATGCTGATATGACATTTTCAACTTTTTTCTGGAGATTGAATACCTCAGGGTCCAATTCCACTTTATTCGCTTCAATTTTGTTGATTTGAAGAATGTCATTTATAAAGGTCAGTAAATAGTCTCCAGAAAATTTTAATGATTTTAAATGCGGAATCTGATCCGGTTTAGGATCTTCGTCCAAGAGCATGTTAGTTAAACCTGTTACGGCATATAATGGTGTTCTAAGTTCGTGAGTTACGGTAGACAAAAAGTTGGCCTTGGTTTTGGAAGCAAGTTCTGCTTTTTCTTTTGCAACAATAAGTTCATCATTTTTTTTATGAAGCATGTTGTTGGTCTTGAGTCTGATATTATTGTTTTTATACAAGGATAAGGTAAGGAGAGACAAAATGGTAATCAGGGCAATACTTAAGATAGTGGTAATCCTGGTTAAATTGTTGGAAGCATCAGCCTCTTCCAGCTTAATTTCCATTTGTTTACGCTCAGAATCTTTATAATTATTAATAAACTGTGCTTTTTTTTCTGGAGAAAGATTTTTACGTTTAATATCCATCAAAGCATCTGACAGTTGAAGATGTTTTCTTAAATATTCAACAGAAAGTTTATAGTTGCCATTGCTTTCATAAATATCACTTAAGGTTAAATAACTATCATTAATGTATTCCGGTATGTTATTCTTTTCGGCTAATTCCATACCTTCTTTCGCCATAGACAGAGCTAAATCATCATTTCCCATGGCTTGGTAAACTTTTCCGCTGTTGATGAAAGCGCTGCTTAAAACACTCATCTGATCGTGTTTTTTAGCAAGGATGATGGTTTTTTCGAGCTTTGATTTGGCGGTTTTGTAATCTTCCAGAGCAATGTAAACCTTAGCTTCGTTCAAATTAACGTCTGAAATATAGCGTTCTAATCCTTCTTCTTCAAATTTAGTGCGGGCAGAGTTGAAGTAATCCAGGGCGATTTGATATTCCTTTTTACTGCTGTGCAAAAGGCCTCTAAGATTGTAGGTAGTGGCTAAATTTAAATAATCATTTGTTTCACGTTGCAGTTCAGCAGCTTTGGTTAAGGAAACTAACGCATTTTCTGGCTCCTCTATAATAAACTGCACCTTAGCAATTTGCGTATAAATACTGCCTTCAGTTTTTTTGTCTGCAATTTTGTGGGCAATGACCAAAGCTTTATCTAAATTGTCCTTAGCGTTGTAATACTCCCCCCGTTCCATTTCAAAACCAGATTGAGTAATGTAATTTTGAACTCGCATTTTAAGAACCTCAGCATCTTCATCAGCAGCGTTTTGTGAGAATAACGTTACAGATAGAAGGATAAGAAAAGCAACTATATAATACTTTGGTTGGGACATTTTTGGTCACTTTATGGAAAACAAATATAATTATTTATTCGATAAAAGTGTGGTTTTCATCGTTATATTGCTGATTAAATCTAGAATTCTGCTAGAATATCCAGTTTCGTTATCGTACCATCCAACAATTTTTATCATATTACCAATCACAGATGTCATCTGCGAATCAAAAATGCAAGAATGAGGATTGCCCACAATGTCAATTGAAACTATAGGATCTTCCGTGTATTCCAATATGTTTTTCAAATATGTTTCTGAGGCTTCTTTAAAAGCTTGGTTAATGTCTTCAATGGATACTGTCTTTTCCACATTTAGAGTGATGTCAGTCAAAGATCCATTGGGCACAGGAACTCTAATGCCACACCCACCAATCACATCGTTGAGTTTTGGGAAGATTTTAGTTAAGGCTTTGGCAGCACCGGTTGTAGTCGGGACGATAGATTGTCCTGCAGCCCGTGCCCGTCTTAAGTCCTTATGGGGTTGATCGTGTAAGCTCTGATCTGTGGTATACGAATGCACCGTGGTGATATAAGCCTGTTTAATGCCACATAAGTCATTAATAACGGCAATCATTGGTGCAGCGTTATTTGTGGTGCATGAAGCATTAGAAATGATGGTTTCATCACCATTCAGAATCCCATCATTTACACCCAAAACAATGGTTTTAATGTCGTCATCAACAGGAGGTACGGATAAGATGACTTTTTTAGCCCCGTTTTTAATGTGATGTTCTAAAGCGGCGCTGGTTTTAAATTTTCCGGTAGCTTCAATTACAAAATCAACGTTATAAGGTTTCCAGTTTATGTTTTTAATGTCTTTAGAATTCAATAAAGGAATCTGTTGATCTTCAAAAATTAAATGATGCTCGTCAAAAGAAAGCTTGCATTTTAAGACACCATGGATGCTGTCGTATTTTAACAGATGACTGAGGGTACGTGCATCCGCCAAATCATTTATGGCCACCACATGCATGTCCTCACGGTCTTGAATAAGTCGGAACACACGACGACCAATACGTCCAAATCCATTAATCGCTATTCTAATCATTAATTGATGTGTTTTTGAGCTTTATAGGACGATCGCACTAAAGCACTACTCTCCACATGTCTAAACCCAAGGTCTAGCCCAATCTCTTCATATTCCTTAAACTGATCAGGAAGTATAAATTGTTTTACTGGAAGATGCTTTTTACTAGGTTGAAGGTATTGTCCGATAGTCACCACATCGACATTATGGGCTCTTAAATCGTGAAGTGTTTCAATAACTTCTTCGCGTTTTTCACCAAGACCTAACATGATGCCAGATTTTGTGCGTCGTTGCCCTTGGTCTTTTAAATATTTAAGTACGCCTAAACTGCGGTCGTATTTCGCTTGGATCCGGACTTCTCGAGTCAATCTTCTGACCGTTTCAATATTGTGTGAGACCACTTCAGGAGCTACGCCAATAATTCTGTCAATATGTTGTTCGATGCCCTGAAAATCAGGAATAAGCGTTTCTAAGGTTGTTTCAGGATTCATACGGCGGACGGCCTTTACTGTTTCAGCCCACATGATGCTTCCCATATCTTTAATGTCGTCACGATCAACACTCGTTAATACGGCGTGTTTAATGCCCATTAGCTTAATAGAGCGGGCTACTTTTTCAGGTTCATCCCAATCTAAAACTTCAGGGCGACCTGTCTTAACGCCGCAAAAACCGCAAGACCGGGTACAGATATTTCCAAGAATCATAAACGTTGCCGTTCCTTCACCCCAACATTCGCCCATATTAGGACAGCTCCCCGAGGTGCATATCGTATTTAAACTGTATTTATCCACCAAGGTGCGAAGCTCTGTATATTTTTTACCAGTCGGTAATTTTACTCGGAGCCATTTGGGTTTAGGCTGGCGTTCTGGGATTACTTTTGAAATGGTTTCTGTACTCATAGATTCGGAAATTTTCAATGACAAATATACAAAGTATAATCGTAAAACTATAGGGTAGCAGGCGCAGATCCTACTGACTATAAATACGATTTAAAACGCTGATTGCGCATTTGAGTGACCACAATTCACTAGAACATGTTAAGCATTTAGTACAGAAAGATGTGATTAAACATGTAATGATACCGTTTGGATATACAGGATGTTAACGAGTAATTATTTAGTAATCACTTCCGCTAATAGTTTTTTAGCTCTCAAAAGTTTTACTTTGACATTGTTGATAGGCTCGTTAAGTTCTTCCGAAATTTCTTTGTAACTCAATTCTTGAAAGTATCTTAAATTGATGACTTCCTGATAATGGGGTTTTAGCTTCTTAATATCACGGAGGAGTTTGGCTAAATTTTGTTCTGTGATAAGTTTGTCTTCTGGAGAAGGCGATTCATCTATGATGTCATTAAAATCATCAGAACTGGTGTGTCGAGACCTGGTTTGAAAGGAGGATTTGCGCTTTCTTAAAAGATCAATATGGATGTTTTTGGAAATGGTAATCAGCCAAGTTTTAAACTCGTAGGCGTCATTATAGGTGTCAATTTTATCAAAAGCTTTTGAAAAGGTTTGGATGGTAATATCCTCTGCATCATTTTCGTTTTCGGTACGTTTCAGTTGAAAACCATACACATCATTCCAAAAAGCATCCAGTAAAACCTTAAATGCGGTTTGATCATTCCTCTTGGCTTTGTCAATGATTTGTTTTATTTCCAACGATTCTGCTTTGATAAAAGATTTTTTATAAAGATAGAGAATTGTGTCACAATAAGAAATATTTCCAAAAGTGGGAAATAAGGAATCAAATCCTTTTCATTTAATTTTTTAGAAGCTAAGGTTAAATTAATGAATAGTGCCAAATATCGAGCGATAATTAATCCCAAAACAATTTGCCAAAAGAAACCTGTGCTGATCAAAATTAACCCAATTGCAAAAAATAGGAATTGCGAAACGAAAAACAATCCCAAAGCCGATTTATGTTTGGTTTTATAGTTTTTGGCAGTTGTGATATGACGGCGCTTTTGAACGATCCATTCACTGTAAGTTTCTTTTGCAATAGATTCAGTAAAGCTGTTTTTTGACAGACAAATAGTGGTGTTTCTGGAATCTCCAATCTGATTGACAAATAAATCATCATCACCAGATTTAATGTTCATATGGTCCATAAACCCTCGTGCTTCAAAAAAGAGTTCTTTGGTATAGGCCATGTTTCGTCCAACGCCCATATAGGGGTTTCCTAATTTGGTGTAGGAGAAATACTGAACAGCCGTCATAAAGGTTTCAAAACGGATTAGTTTATTTAATACAGATTTTTTGACTTTAGCGTAAGCGCCATAACCTAAAATCAATTGATGTTCCTTAGTAAAATGGCCGCTCATCTCGCTGATCCATTGCCGGGAGACAGGCTGGCAATCAGCGTCGGTAAATAATAGGCGGTTATGGGTAGCCGCTTTAATACCCAGAGTCAGTGCATATTTCTTATTGCCCCAAAATGCTTCAATGTTTTTCACATTGACAATCTTAATATTACTGTGGTTAAGTTTAAATTGCTCCATAACTTGAAGGGTGGTGTCCGTGGAGCTGTCATTAATTAAGACCACTTCAAAATTTGGATACTCTTGATCTAGAATGCTGGGCAAAAATGCAGATAGATTTTTTGCCTCATTTTTTGCGCAAATTAGTACGGAAACGGGGAATAGTTGTTGTGGGGAGGCGGTGCGTCTTTTCTGTTTTACATTGGAAAAAACGTAGCCGTAAAAAAATAATTGGACAAAGGTAACGACTACAAAAATGTAGAACAGCAAATGTAATATAACCATTAACCTTTATGAATGTTGAGGTTCACTACAATTTTCATACTGGTCTGGAGATTTCCCGCAGAACCCGCAAGCTTCTCCTTCTTTATTAAGCATAGGATTTTGACTAGCACATGTACCTGCAAATTTTCCGTCTTTTTTAGCCCAGATTTTAATGGCAATACCAGCAACTCCGAGGCCTAATAGAATTAATGTGATGAGTAAAAGTTTCATGCGTTTAGAATTTAGGCAAAGATAATGCTTTTAAATAATTTTATATCATATTAGCACAAGAGTTCATCAGGAAATATTACAAACAAAAAACCACCTTTATGAGGTGGTTTTGGATGTCATTTTTATTAAAAAATGTTATTTGTTATTCTTCAAAACAATTTCGGCAACTGAATTTTCATTGTTATTCGAATTCATTTGAGATCCTGCTTTTGGCTCAATAGTAATACTTAATCCTAAAGCGTTTTCCATATAAGGTATAGTCTTTAATTTGCGTTCTGATTCATCGAGGATTCCGAGATTAACCATTCGGTCTTGAAGCTCTGCCCAAATTTGATAAGATTGGTCTTCCGGCAATTTAGGTAAGGACACCACATCAATCATAGAGGTTTTATCCACAGCGTTAATGTAAGCTACTGTTTTTAAATTCTTTGCTCTGGAGTTGCCTCTTAACACATACTTCTCAGTTTCAGGGTTGTTCAACTTCATAAATTGAAGCATGACATTCTCTAACTTATTATTGTTCTCTTCAATATCACTTCTAAGATCAAAAATTTCTTCTACCACAACTTGGTTTTCATTGCTTAATGATATGTTTTTATCATTCAATAAAAAGGAAGTGCCGGCAAATATAAATGCTGCAATACTTGCTGCAATGCTAAACCACGGAGTTCGTCTTTCTGGTCGTGAATTCATTTTTACGACCGGTGTTTCTTCCGAGATCTCTTTAAAAACATCGTTTAAAATGTATCTTGGTGCTTCCACGATGTTTGCCTTTGCTAAAATTTCAAGATTTTCCTGAAGCCGGTCATATTCAGCAGCAACTTCTGGAAATTCAGCAATATAGCTCTCAACTTCTAGATTCTCATCTATCGTTGTAGTCCCTAAGATATAACTATCTAAAAGACCAGAATTCATAAAATGTTGTAATTTTTTTTCCATTATTTCTAACTTTTTAATGGTTAAAAAGTTTTCGTAAATCTCTCAAACCAATTTTCAATCGCGATTTTATTGTGCCCAAAGGAATATCTAGTTCGTCACTAGCTTCTT